>JAESFG010000102.1_pt1 | contig 302650 bp, 246 predicted proteins | sample 9269371 | NCBI WGS metagenome assembly JAESFG01 (sample SAMN14506227, study PRJNA617093) | algae metagenome | isolation source: Aetokthonos hydrillicola CCALA 1050 (B3-Florida) and co-occurring... | place: USA: South Carolina | collected 2013-01-01
AGCGGACATTATCCTCAGATGGTTTCACCAATTTCTTCGATTTTTCAAAAAGTTGCCGCATTTCCTCCAAGCTTAAAAAACATTCAAACACAGAAAACTGCACCCTTCGGCCGTAACCCTCTAGAAAGTTGGATAACTTAGTACGTCTTTTATCATCAGGAATATCATACACAACGACCACTAACATGTTTAGCAGTAAGAATTAATACTTCATAAAAGTATAGAATTTTTTACTTTTTAATACAAATTAAGTAATTATACAAAATCTGATTCATTGAAAAATCAAGTTTTCAAAGGGTTTCAGATAGAAACAAAGTCTCTGCTTCTGAGAAACTTTTCCACCACCTGTAAAGGCTAGAAACACCGAAAATCGTGAAAATTTGCGCCGAGTTAACATTTGGTGGCACAACAAAGTAGGCTAGAGTCAATTTTAACTCTAAACCAAATAGTAGTAAATACCCTGGCCTGGGCTGGTCTTATTTAAAACAATCTTCTGACCGGGATAGTAGCATTGCTACTTCACCAATATAGTAACCATCAAAGCCCAGAACCACGCTCCTAAGCAGGCTTAAGAACACTATTGTTAATCCGGTTTTAGCTGCCAGGGTAATTCTATTATAATAGTTTCTCTACATAAGTAACGGGTAGCGCGCTGCCCGTCGGGCGCTCCTAAGATGCACATTTTAGAATGCCTGTATAGCAAGGGTTTTAGAACTCCCGAAAAATGTGCTTCTTTCATATGTTGCTAGCACCATTTTGGCGCTAGTCGGAGGCTGACATCTTGCACCATTCTCAATCAGCCCGATATCCCGCCCAGAACTGAAGTTCTGGGCTAATAGCGCGCATTCCATTGAAATGGACTGAGGTTCTTGAGCAGTCCTCTTGAGAGGACTTTAGCTATCAGACAGCGATTTAAATCGCTGGCTAGCTGACAACCTAGGTGCAAGATATCAGTTAGCAAAGCTCTTCTCCTTTACGAGAAGTTCTTTATACACTATAACTTGTGAACTGAGGCAAGACACAGCATTGATTTCCACAAATAGGGTAATCTACCAGCAAATTTAAAATGAATGTTTGTGTAGTTCTCTGCTTGTAAAAGTTCCTTTAAAGTTTTGACTGAAAAGAATTTAATATGACCTCCATCCCAAAGAACAGTATGATGTCCATCCATTTTTCCTGATAAAGAAAGAATAAGATTTTTGAAATAGCCATGATAAGGCGTAGTAAGAATTAGATGACCTTCTGGTTTTAGACATTTTCGAGCTAATCTGACTAATTCCCTAGGATAGAATAGATGCTCAATAACTTCAACAGCAATAACAACATCAAAAGCCTCTAAAAGGTTTTCCTTGGGTTGATCGTAGATACTAGCCTGGATAAACTGAACTTCAGGAAAGTTCTGACGAGCAATTGCGACTCCTGAAACAGATTCTTCAATACCAACAACCTGATAACCCTGTTGCGAAATTAGATAGCTAAGACTTCCATTACCACATCCCAAGTCTAAAATTCTTGCTCCGGAATGAGCTTGTTCTGCTAACATTGATAGCAATGAGACTGCCAGATAAGAAGAAGTATGGCTTAGAGTATTATCTTGGTATTGGAAATCAGAATTTAGAATATTCGATGTCATTTTTTTCTAACCATTACTATATAGAGCGAATTCTCTTTTCAGAGAGAATCTTGGTGTAGGCATTAATTATATTTTGAGCAATTTTCTCCCAGGTATAATTATTGAAGATGAATTGTCGAGCGCGCTTTCCCATATCTTTTGCTTGTTGAGGATTGCTTAAATACTGAATCAATGCGTTAGCAATTGCATTAGCATCAATATCAACTATATACGCTGCTTGCGCTAGACCTGCTTCAGGAAAATTACAACCAACCGTAATGACACAAGGTAGTTCAGCTGCCATACCTTCTAAAATAGACATACTGAAACCTTCAGAATAATAAGGAGCAACATAGATACTAGCAGCAGCTAGAGCTGCGTATTTTATGGAGCCTGTGAGCATACCTGTAAAAGTGACAGCTTCGCTGCAGTTTACTTTCACAAAGTAGTTTTTAACTGTAGGGAGGAATCCTGTGTTGTCTGGTCCAGCAACAATCAAGTGAGTTTGAGGAAATTGACGGTGTACCCTGGAAAAAGCAGTTGCTAGTAAATCAAGTCCTTTCTTGGGGTGAATTCTTCCTAAGAAGACGATTAGTGTTTTATTTCTAGTATCTGGAAAGCGCTGGTAAAAAAGCTCCAAGTCAGGTGATATTTCAAAGTCACTAGGATGCACTCCATTAGGAATAGCAAATATTGGAGTGTTAAGGTGTAGTGCCTTGATTGACTTAGCTTCAGTAGGAGCAAGTATTAGAGCCCCAGAGTTTTGTAATGCAGGCTTTTCTAGTAAACTAAAGTAAACTTTTTTTTTCCAAGCCTTATAATTCAACGCCCAAGGTTCCAGCATACCGTGAGGATTTATGACATATGGCACTCGACGCAGATGACAAGCCAAATTAGCTATTAAAACCGGATAAGAGAAAATAGCATGGGTATTTACCACGTCGTACTCTGATACGTGTTGAAACAACCAACTCGTTAAAGATATGGTAATCTTGTAATCAAGGAAGTTCCAGTAGGGAAAATATTGAATTCTATAATATTTTTCTGTAATCCATTTACATAGTGGAACATCTAAAGTAGTTGAACCATTAGCGTTGGTAGTTACGATATCGACACTTAAACCTAAAGAACCAGTTGCTTGAGCAAGTTCTATCACAATTTTGGAAGTTCCACCATAAACAGAACCTATTCCAGGAATAATATGTAGTATTTTCATAAACTATTTCATTAATGTGTTGTGGCGTAGTTAATTGCTTTAGATAAATTTTGAGCAAAATATTCTGGAGAAAATTTTTGGATGTGCTTTAATGAAGCTTGACCCATTGCTTGTAAATCAACTTGACCTGAGCTGATTTTAATCATCAGGTTAATCAACTCCTGTTGATTATCTGGGGCAAAACCAAAACCATTTATGCCTTCCATCACCAACTCTTCAAAACAGCCACAGTGCTTAGAAACTATTACCGGCAGTCCGGAAGCCATTGCTTCATTAACAACTAAACCCCACTGCTCTTGAATACTGGCATGAATAAAGCATTTAGCATGTGCAAAATAAGGTAAAAGCTCGTCTTGTTGTAAAAAACCAGGAAGGTGGATGTAATCTTTTATTCCAAGCTCAGTAATTTGTTGCTCAATCTGTGGACGAAGCTCGCCATCGCCACAGATAACCAAGTCCCAAGCACAGCTATGATTACCTATTGCTTTACGATAAGCTACATAACATGAAATCAAAAATGCAAGATTTTTTTTGGGTACAAAACGATTTATAGCCAAGAAGTAAGGTTTGACTAACGGACTTGGAAGATGTCTAATCTTGTCTGGATGAAAAGCGTCGTTACCAACTATGTCATAGCCTAAAAATATTGCTTCAGAAGGCATACCTAATTTAATTAAGTATTGCTTATGTACTTGCCCTCCCACTAAAGCACACTTGTATCTTTTTACAATCCAGCTTTTGAGTGCTTCTCGCCACCAAGAACGTGGAGCATCATGTTCTGTCGTTTCCGAAAAAAGAATAGCTGGCTTACGATGCCACAAACACCAAGCAAGTGCAAAGAGCATGGAAATTTGAAAATAACCAGCTATTGCTATAACGCTAGGATTCACCGTCTTCAGAACATGATTAAGCTTTTGGAATAGCTCTACTGTTTTTGATTTCTCAAGAGCTTGCTCTTGAACTACAGAAACTACTGAAAAACCTAGATTATTAATTTTTGTTTTCCAGGGATACTCTTGTTGAAAACGTGCTACCTCTATAGCAACTATTTCTTTGTGAAGCATCTGAGGTGAGTTAACAAGTCCTTTCACTCTAGCAATGTGGTAAGGTCCATAGCTAGAAAATAATATTCCAATACTAATATTCATCCATTCTCCAGGTTTCTGATTTTATGTAGTAGAAGCTATATCTATTTTTTGAAAAAAATACAACTAAGCTGATACAAATAAACTGAAATATCATCTCTTGGAGAAATCGTCCTATTCCGTGTGTAAGGCCTACCATCGCCGGGCTAACCATTCCCATATAAAGAAGTCTAGCAACAGTACTCTCATAATAAACTGAGGATAACCACAGATTTTTAAATAAAATTCCTATTAGTAAAAAACACAAACATCCAAAGTAACCAAATTCCATGAATGAATCTCCAATACCAGTTACTGTAGAGCCATTAGGAATCAAATAGCCGTATAAATCACCCAGTAAATCATAGGGTGTGAGGTGAAATTGTAGAGATTTTTTGAAGTCATAACCTAGAATTTGTCCAGGTACATACTGAAATATAATACTATCCCAAAATCCAGTGCCATATCCATATCTACTTGTTTGTTCTGTTGCATCCATTAGTAATGCTGCATTTCGTAGCTCCAATATATTACCTTTTAATACTGAATTTAATGCCATTTGAGATGACACTATGAGTTCCCGCCGGTTATCACTCAAAAGTAAGTTCCAAAAATTTCCACGCAACTCACCGATAAGAGGAATGAGATAAGCAGTGGCTATTATAGCTACGATAAATAGCCATCTAGGAGGAATGTAGCGTCGCACTAGCCAAAATGCAAGACCTACAATCACCAAAAGTGTCATAGTTGGTTGCCGACGTCCATTAAGAAAAATAGTTTCCACTAGTGGAATACTAGCGATCGCCGTACAGAAAAGATTAATAGTATTTGGTCTTTTCAGAGTTTGTAAAATAAAAATAGCAAAAGCAATATATATAACTTGACCAAAAAACACATATATAGTAGCAGGACCTGTCCAGTTACCGTTAGCTCCTTTTTGGATTCTTGTAGAAGACAGTAAAAAAATAGATAAATAACCTATGGCCATAAGAGCAATTCCTGCTCTAAATAACTTAGACTCATCTAGAGGAATATTTAGCTTTGACAACCATTTTTTATTTGGTTGTATCTTATAGCCTACCCAGCACGCAGCAGCGCACAAACATGAAAATAATAAAACCCTTTCCAGAGCTTGTTGACTAACTTGACCGGGATTTTTAATCAATGCAAAGGCTTGAGGTAGGAGAAATGAGATAAAAATACTGCCCATGAAGAAGGGGTATTGATAAACTCGCTCTAAGCAAACTAGTCCCCAGGCTATTAGCCCTAGGCAAATTATGACCAGTATATCCAGATATATTTGAGCCATTAGTATTCTGACGAGAAAAGTAAATTTTTATATAAATTAGCGAGTCTTAATGTATTATTGTCCCAGTTATGGTTTTCTTGCAGTCGTAATTCAGAGTTGATGATAAGTTGACGAAATGTTTCTGGTTTTTCAAGTGTTTCAACGACAATTTGAGCCATCTTTTGTAAGTCTCTGTTAGATAAAAGACGACCTGTTTCTTTTGTCAGCAACTCATTAACTCCTCCAGTACATGACAAAGCTACAACTGGTACACGACAAGCCATCGCTTCACCTACTACTAGTCCAAAAGGTTCCCAGTAAGAGGTAAGACAAAAAATATCCATTGCATGATAAGCGGTGATCGTCTTTTCTATGCTTCCAGTGAAAACAACACGCTCAGAAATGTTCAGCATTTTAGCTAGTTGCTTAAGCTGTTCACTATCCGCTCCAGAACCAACTACTAAACCCCAAAAATTAGGAGGTAACAAAGCAATTATTCTGAGAAAATCATCAGTTCCTTTCATCGCACAGTGTAGTCTTCCCACAAAACCAACTACGAAAACATCATTACTTAGCTGTAACTGCTTACGAGCAATTGTGCGTTGAGTTGTCGTTGCCGGGTGAAACCGATGACGATCAACACCGTTATAAAGAACGTAAGTACGGTTAGGAAGATAGCCTCCCTGCTCAATCTCGTTTTTGCGAGTATATTCAGAGATACAAATCAGAAGATTAGTAGATTGACGTTGCAACCAACCTGCTACAGCACCACGTGAAAGTGAGATTTTTCTTTGTGTTCCTAAATGAGCGTGAGCAATCTTGATCTTACCTGGGTGGAAGAAAGTTAGTAAATGCGACCACAATAAACCATCATGATGGTGAATAATTTGAGGTTGAAACTGTTGCAAAAATTTGCTCAACCGACCAAATTTTAGAATATCTCGTGAGTTTTTAATATTCAGATAGTGAGCGCGTTTGTCTAGTTCAGATTGAAAATAACCAGGAGAACCATATAGAAACAGACAGTGCGCATCAACTTCATGGTTAGGTAGACGTTTCACGTACTCCGCTGCTACTCGAACAGATCCTCCTGTCGCTATATCATCTCGTTGACAAATGTGGAGGACTCTCAATTGCTTTGATGAATTAAGCATTTTCGCTCCTCGAGCAAATGTTGAAGTTTTTTAGCTTGTAATGTCCAAGTATGGGCTTTAGCAATTTGCAGACGCTCGTTCGATTTCCAAGTGGGATTTGCTAAAGCAAATTTAATTTTTTTAGCGAAGTCATCTGAATTTTTGGCAATTAAGAGAACATCCTCCCACAAATTCACTTCTGGAACTACGTCATTAGCAACCACTGGTAATGACGTACCCATATAATCCCAAAGTTTTGTCGGACAGGCATTCAGATTAAAATTAGACAGAGAATAGCACATCAAAAGGACATCGAACGATTGCAAGTACTCGCCCAAGCGTTTATGAAAAACTTGACCGATAAAGTGGACATTGGACAAACGACGAATATGTTTTACTCCCTCCCACCATTGAGAACAGCCATCACTCATCTGGGGAACAGAACCTCCAAGAACAAAGGTGATATCAGGTAATTGTTCTGCAACTTGTGCCAGATAAGTAAAGTCAAAGCGATCAGTTAAAGCACCAATATATCCGGCAATCGGACGAGAATAAGCTTGCAGTTCTACAGGGAGAGATATAGTCGTAGACAGAGGTTGTTCAACCATAAACTCTGGAGTACAGCCGTGAGGAAGATAAGCAATTTGACTAGCTTGTGTAGGAAATTTTTGTCTCAGATAACAAGCTCGATAGTCAGCAACACACAATGTCAAATCCGCTTGAGCAACAGCGAGCTTCTCAATCAAGGGAGTTTGAGACTCGCGTCCTGGCCAGTATTGGCAATAATCATCTATGTTGTAATAAATAGAGTAAGCTTTGAGTTGTTGTGCCAACTTGTAGTAGTAAGGGTAGTTAAACACAAAAATTAATGGGTGATCACCTTGAAATTGGCGGATTATATGAGTAAAAAAGCGTCTAGTCAAAAACCAGTAGTGAAAAAGCCAACCAGGTGGGCAACAAATCCTCTGTTCCCAAACTCCTTCGCAGAGAGGTTGGGGCTGAAAGTTAATAAAGTAGCGATCGTACTGTTTGCGAAAAGCACGGTAATCTAGAGGACGCAAAAGAAGAACATCAGCAAAATTGCGACAGGCAGAGAAAAGTTGTTCTGTCCAGTAGAAGTTGGCATCCATAACAGCCAATTTGAAACGTTTTGAGCGACATTTTGTAGACTTATACATTGTGACTACAGCAGTTAGCTAGGTTAGAATTTACGAGCCATTACACACAGACGATTTCCTTTTATTACCGACGATACATTACCTTATATTATTTCAAGGAGAATAGGGTGAGGTTATATGGATGAGCAAACTTATCTACTAAATGGCTAAACTCAAAAACTGCTTTTCTGGTTCCTGGAAAACATTTTTCATCGGTGTCGTGGCAGGCTATGATTCCACCTTTAGCTAATAGCGGTGACCAAATTTGCAAATCAAATGCAGTATTTACATAATCATGGACTGCATCAATAAAAACAAGGCTCACTGGTTTATGTTTCCAAGTTCTAGCTGTTTCTCCAGAGGTTCTACGTTCGTGTATGATATTTGGTAAGTTAGCAGTATTTTTTTGAAAATGTTTGTAATCACCTTCACAACCTCCATAACCAATATAAGGATCAACCGCAATTACCTTACGAGACGTCGCTCTTGCTAGAGTTTGAGTTGTTACTCCACGATATGAACCCAATTCTACAACAACTGTATCTATCAAATTTTCCGTTGCTGATAGAGCAGCTAATAGATATTGCATTTGAACAGGAGTAACAGCTGTGTTTGAGTAATCAGTATTAGGAACAGGTGGTAGAGAAGGAAGAATTTTTTCTGGGAGCGCGTATTTATGAAAGTTCCACTTAGCTTGGTTCTCAATAAATCTTGCTTGAAGAGTGAAAGCGAACCTTTTAGGATGCCATTTTGGATATTTCTTGATGATAAAAGGATCTATTCTCATTACTTACCTCATGCTATAGCTCTAATACCATTTTTATATGAAGATGCATAACTCAAAATCTGTTAATAACTTGGCTGTTTATTTATCCTAAATATTGATTCTCACACAGCTTTAACTACAAAGTGTTAATAGCTGCTAGTAATCTCTCAGAATATTTCTCCGAGGTGTACTCTCTAGCTCTCTCCCTTGCGGCAATAGACATCCGATTACGTAACTTGCGATTCTCTATAAGTTCCTCAATTCGCTTTGCTAGAGTCTCTGAATCTCCTTCTGGAACAATGAACCCATCAATACCATCTCGAATGACAGATCCTGCTGCTTCTGTAGTAATTACAGGTAAGCCAGACGCTAAAGCTTGATAAGTAACCTCTGCTGAACCTTCTGCTAAACTCGGTAGTACAAAGATGTCCGCTAGAGTATACTCCTGATGAATTTCAAATCTGGGAACTCGATCTAAAAAGGTAAGATGTTGAGTAAGTTTGTGATGCCGAACAGAATCAGCAACATTTCCAGCTACTCTAAATTCATAGTTGTTATGGCTCAATTTTTGAGATGCCATTCCCAAAATATGAATTCCCTTACGAAGTTCTGCTGTACCTACAAACAGAATTCGACCCTTAATAGGATGATTTTTAAGTTGAAGCCAGAAATCATTTACAGCATATGGAACTAAGCGGCATTTATCCTTAGTAACACCAAATTCTTTTAAGCCTTTTTCTACAAACTGGGACGGGACAAGAAAGATATCCGTCACTTCACAGAGTCTAGCAAAACTAGAATGGTCTTTCTGTATAATCTCAGGGGGAATGACAGGTTCTAAGTCTGGAAATTTTTCTCTTTCTGCTTGAACAATACTATGAGTTGAAGGAGAAATATAAATGTCAGTAACTATTTTGATACCTTGTTGTTTAGCAAATTCTAAAAGGCTAATCCCTTCTCCAAACATTGAAAAAATATGAGTAGCTCTACCTAATCCTTTGCGGATTGTTGCTTGACCAAACTCTTGGTTAAAGGTGCAGAGAGCTTGGTACTGTTTAATTAAGTTATATCCGGTCAGCTTTTGCTTAATTAGGTACTTAAGCGCCAGCCAGTCGTATGTAAATACTTTTTCTTCAAGATTAGGTGGTACACGACGATTTAATAGTTGATTTAATGAACCCCGTCTTAGAGGTTTGGGACAGATACGATCAAGTATTGCTCCTAGTCCAGTGTTGGCACAAATGTCGGTATAAAAAGCTTCTAGTAATCCAGCTTTGTCTAAAATGTGTGGTACCAGATAGTTACGCCGTGCACCTATTTGAATAACAATAAAATGTTTCATTTACGAGATTTCTACTTTGATATTACGTGATATAAAGCTATCAATTCATATGTAAAATAAAGTTTAATTGACTCCAATAGAGGTGACTTTTCTCCCCAACATAATAAAGTACAATTATGATGTTTACTCTGAAGATAACCCAATAGGTTCTTAGAGAAAGTTTCAATCCCCCCAACAGGTGCAAAGCCGCCAAAATAAAACAGTATTTCCATCTCGTTATAGTTGTCCATATTGCAGTATAACTAAGGGCATAAGTAGGATAGCCATGCTTTCTTTAAAACTGTATAAGAGTAATGTTTAAGGTAAAACTGCTGCAACTCGACTTGGTTGATCTGACCATTTGCTAGTCTATGTGCCATTTGTCTAACGCCAGAGACGAATGCCTTCGGCTCTGGTGAAACTACTAAGACATTTGGGTTATCGATCGCATAATCTGGTATTCCGCCAACTCCATATGCTACAAATGTTACGCCACAAGCCATCGACTCTAAGAGTACTAAAGGAGCACCTTCCGCACCGATAGTGGGAAGTAAAGTCAAGTCATAGCTGCTGAGCAAATCTACATAGGCTTGATCTTCTGGATAGCGCCCAAAGCATTTAACGCGATCGCCAATTCCTTGTGAGTCAATATAGTCTCGGATGAGTTGTTCCTCCGAACCAGTACCGTGAATATGCAACTCAGCTAAAACGTCTTTGAGCAGATCCCATTGTTGAACCAACCAGAACGCCTGTTTATGAGGTACAAGACGACTAAAAAGTCCAGCTTTAGCTTTACCAAGTTCTACAGTTTTTATGACGGGTTGAGGTAAAGTTGCCGTTAATTCTAAAGGTTCGGGTATTGCTGGAATTGCTGAAATTGGTTTTTGCCAACTAAAATACTTAGCAAACGTGTTTGCTACAGTTGGGGATTGTCCTATCACTTCATCAAACCAGCTCCGCACCGCCCACCGAGAATCACTCCATCCACTAGGAACACCCGACATTACTTCGTAAAAGATGCGTCGGGTTTTAACTCTAGACAGTAGAGGTGGAATAAACAAATTCCATCCTGTTCCTACAGCCAGATAAACATCCGGCGAAAAACTGTCAATAATAGCTGTAATTTCTCCCAGTCTTTTTAATCGAGAGAAACCTAAACATAATTTATTTTTATCGTAAGGAATGCAGTGGATAACTGAAACTCCCAGTCTAGATAATTTTTGTAACTGATGAATATCAGGATGAGAATTTTTTTGGTTTTCTAGTGAAAGAGCCAGAGTTTGTACTCCTTCTTCTCCTAAACATTGCGCTAGCCATGTTAAATGACGCTGAATACCACCTAACCCGGTAAGAGTTCCTACTAGTGTAATTCTCATTGTTGATGCTGACTTTTGTCTATAGTATATTGGTAAATTTTTAAGTAATCTTTAGCTTTTTTATCCCAAGAAAACTGCTCTGATGCCACTTGGTAATTGATTTCTCCTAGCTGTAAACATTTATCTGGTTTCTCGAATAAATCGATAATGTGCTGAGCGATTCCTTCAGCTGTATTAGCAATTAAAATTCCTCGCTTTTGTTCTTCTGTAAATGCTTCTACTCCCACAGCTGTTGTTACGATAGCTTTTCCTAAAGCCATGGACTCCAAAATTTTAGTTTTGATACCACTACCGTACCGAAAAGGCCAGCAGATTAATGTAGCATTAGAAATAAAAGTATCTATATCTGTAACATTTTCTACGATTTCAACCCAATCTAAATGTTGAAAACAATTAATGGTATTCACATAAAATCCTGTAACCAATAATTTAAAATTAGAATGTTGCTTACGAACAATTGGCAATATAGAATTTATCAGAAAGCTGAGAGCATCGATATTCCAAATCTGATTCAAGAATCCATAGAAAACTAGTATTCTTTCTTTTTTAATTAGATTTTTTTTATTCAAAAATAAACATTTTTCTTTTTTAAGATTAGTGCCAGTTGGAACAACATAAATTTCAGCGGAATAGCAAAGATTCTTAAGAACTGTGGCATCCACTAAAGAAAGAGTTGTAAAAGGATATGATGAGTATATTGATAATACATTTTTCTCAATTATTCTGGTTTTAAGATAATCAATAATAGATAAGAATGCATAGAAATATTTTTTATTATTCATTTGATAAAAAACGGCACGCTTTTTATGCTGTGTCATGGAATCGCCAACATCAATTAAAATCGGAGTATCAATTTTTTCTGGAAGTAAATACGATGTTTTTATATCAAGGCAGTGAATAATGTCTATCTGCAAATTTTGGCAAATTTGATTTAAAGTAATTTCAAATTTCTCTAGTAAATGTGAATTTTGTCTAGCTAAAAATTTAACAGGATTGAGGTGGAACCAGAAAATAACTTTAGTAATAAAGCTATATGATTTCTCTTCGTATGGAATAATAAAACTACCGAGACTAAAAAGTCGTGACTCTTCTAACTTACGGTGAAATATATCTATTTTATCTGGACTACAAAAAGTTAAACATCCGACTTGATGTCCATTTTCTATTAAATTTTTAAATAAACCTCTGATTTGCTTTTGAAATCCTCCTTCGCCAAGAGGATAATAATAGTCTAACAATAATATTCTCATTTTTTTATTGCCTCAATAATTATAAATATTACTTTGTAAAGAAAATATTGTTTTTTATTAGCCTTAATTGATATAAAAAATATTGTTGTTGGTTATTTTCCAAAATATATAACCAAATAAAAATCAGAAATATTGTTCCGCAACTGGCGGCACTTAGTCCCACTATTAGCCAGTTACTATTTAAAGACAATAGTATTAAAGTATATTTAATCAAGTTAGTAATACTTAAGCATAGTACTAAAATAACTACCCATAATAGTAGAACTCGATTTAAATAATTTTTAAAACTAAGTTTCAAGCGCATAATTGGCCTATATACTCCATACCAATTATTGGTGAGCATCTGAGCAAACATTGTTCCCAGTGCCACTCCTAATAGACCAAAATATTTGTAGAAAACTAGAGTCAAGACTACATTGAGAAAACCAGCCATTAAAGTCCAAGATGCATAATTTTCGTCATCAGTTGCTCGTGAACTATAAATAAGAATTACTTGCTGAGCTTCTAAAGTTAACATTATGCAGAAAACTAATATAAAATCATATCCAATAAAGTTACCTTCTCCTAACCACAAATCCATCAATTCCTTACATACTCCCAGGAGAAAACCAACACCAGCAGCCATGATAGACATACCCAATTGAGAATTACGAATAGTAATTTTTTGAACTATACCTAGTTCTTTGGCCTGCCATGCTTGACCAATAAAAACTGCTGATGCTGCTCCAAAACTAACTGCTAACTGGTAAAGATTAGAGACTAATTGGTACCCGGCCTGATATATAGGTATGTTTTGAGTTCCTTTCAAAATTCCGATAAAATAAGCGTCTGTTCGTAGGATTAAAAATGAACCTAGGTTAGTTAGCCAGTAATAAAAAGATGGTTTTATCAATGCTTTAGCATACTCAGTACTCCATCGTCCTTGAATCTCAAATAACTCGGGTTTGCGCCAGCGAATAAATCCCAAAATTACAAAACGTTGGCATAAACTAGCCACAACTGAAATAGCAGCTAGCTCTAACAGACCACCCCCACAAACTACTGCTGCGATATTTATTAAAATGGTTAAGAACGATAGCGCTGTTCCAAGCAAACTATCCCAACCTATATAGCCCATACCTGCTAGCAAACAGTCAAGGTATGATATCCAGATCCCCACAGCGTATCCTGCACACATAAGTGTCCAAGACCAAAACACTATATGTGGAGCTACATTCTTTAACTCGAGTTGCTGAATAAAGCCATAACCAGATATCCAAGCAATAAAAAAAACTATGATAGATAGCCACTGAAGAATAGTTCGTCCAGTCACAACCAGATCCCCTATGTGCTGCTTAGTTTCTGTTGTAAGTGTTACGCCTGGATCAGCACCACTTCTACCTTTTGCTAGAGCTATATCTCGCATCAGTATTGGTGCGACTCCAATTCCTAGCAAGCCAAGAAACGCTTGGCTATTTCCTAGCAGCAACCATAAACCTAACTCTTCTTTGCCCATATGGCGAAAGAGGATAGGCATGAAAAATAAATTCGCCAAAATTGTAGTTGCTCGACTAAACCAAGAAGCAGCAACAGCAAAGGCAATACGTTTAGCTGTTGACATAAAGTTTTGTTGTTAACAATACCATTTTTGGGCTACTTTTTCTAGTTTCTAGTTGAGTCTTTTTAACACCTATGCAAGAGAATCTTAAAGAAAAACTATTTAAATTTTGCCTGTACCATCATTTGTACAACATCATCCATTTTGTACTGAGATTGCCACCCCAATTTTTGATGAGCTTTAGTTGGATTTCCCTTTCCTAGTTCAATGTCAGTGGGTCGGAATAAACTTTGATCAACGATGATGTGTTCTTGCCAATCTAAATTGAGTTCAGCAAAAGTAATTGCCACGAAGTCTTCTAGTTTGTGTGCAGCACCTGTCGCAATCACATAATCATCTGGTTGATCTTGTTGCAGCATCAAATACATAGGTTCAACATATTCTGGTGCCCAACCCCAGTCACGCTGAATTGACATATTACCTAAAAACAGCTTTTCTTTACTACCAGCAGCAATCCGACAGGCAGCAGAGACAATTTTTTGTGTTACAAAACGTTCTGGTCGTAAGGGCGACTCATGATTAAACAAGATGCCAGAACACGCAAATAAACCATAAGCTTCCCTATAATTAGCTACTTGCCAAAATGCAGTTGCCTTAGCTACACCGTATGGACTGCGGGGACGAAATGGAGTCGTTTCATCAGCTGCCTCTCCACCCGTATCGCCAAAGCACTCACTAGAGCCTGCATTATATAGTTTGATTGGTTTAGCTAAAAAACGAATCGCTTCTAATAAATTTAGAGTCCCTGTCGCAATGCTTTCCAAGGTTTCTACCGGCTGCTCAAAAGATAGACCCACAGAACTTTGTCCTGCTAAGTTATAAACTTCATCTGGCTGGATCTTGGTAAGTATCTGCAATACACTGCGGAAATCAGTGAGAGCCATCGACTCTAGCTTTACTTGGTTTTGAATACCCAAATGTATGAGATTACGAAAAGACGACATTTGGGCATCTCGTGAAGTGCCACAGACTATATACCCCTTATTGAGTAGCAGTTGCGCTAAATAAGCTCCATCTTGACCCGATATTCCACAAATCAATGCTTTTTTCATCAGGTTTTATCACTCACTCAAATAAATATCCATTGAATCGTTACCACCAACTCTGAATTTAAGATCCATCAAAGATGGCATCCATACTGGAAATAGGCATGACATCTGCGCAACAATTGACCGAATAACTAACAGGCGATCAAATGGATGGGTCTTGATGACAGCCAGATAGTTTTGCTGAAAGATTGAGTGGGGGCTTGCCTTGTGCGAATTACTTTGCTAAATTTCCAAATTGGTATTAGGTCTCACAATGGTTGTCATAAAACCTGAAGCTGGATGCATTCACAAAATAGCTCGCAGTAAAACTTCAGAATATTGGTGGGAAATAACTTGTGGTGTGAAATATGACTGCAAATACTGACGAGCAGATCGACCCATACGCTCTGCTAGACGCGGATGGCAACTCAAAAGTCGAATAAATTCCGCTAGTTGGTAACTGTCTGCGTTCTCAAATGTATCACCACATTTGGCATTTGCAATCAGCTCTCTCAAGTATGAATGTTGAGGACAAATCACAGCAACAGGTCTTCCAGTTGCTAGAGCGGGATAAAGTTTGCTAGGAGCAACTAAACTCTCCATTCCAGCATCCACACTTACCAAAGATAAATCGCAGGCTGTCAGGGAGTAAGGCAAAACCTGTCTTTTTTGATACGGTAAAAATAGGAAATTTCTTAGTCCTAATCGATGCACCTCCTCAATCATTTCTTCTCTTTTAACACCACCACCAATGCAAACAAACTGGATTGGATCGTCTTGTAAGTATTTGGCGGTCTCTAATATAGTGTGTATATCATGGCACCGACCCATGTTGCCTGAGTATAGTACTGTAAATTTATTTACAATATTGTACTGTTGAGCAAACCAGTTATCTTTTTTAGCAATTGGCACAATCCACTCAGGATCAGCCCAACTATGAATGACAGAAATGTTATTGGCTACCTCGGGATAATTTTCTACAACTTGCTGCTTCATTGCTGGACTCAGAACCACAATGCCCTTTGCTTTGCGCAAAACCTCTCTATTGATAGCTTTCCAGAATTGAGCTAGAAAGTGGTGTTTTGGTAGTACTCCTAAGGCGATCGCAATATCGGGATAAAGGTCATAAAGGACGCAAACATAACTAATGCCAAAAAAGATATGCGCTAAATATCCTAAAATTGGCAAAAATGGCGGAGCAGTAGTGAGTAACAATAGGTTACGATGCTGCACAGCTCTCAACAGATAGATTGCAGCACGTAACATAAACAAAATACCGTTGATGGTTTTACCACGTATCCGCCTCTGACACAGGTGAACTATGCGCGATCGCTTGATTTTTACTCGACCAAACTGTTCAACTGATTGCGCACAAGGAGTCTCAAACGCATAACTTGGTTGACCTGTAAATACCTCTATGTCTACTCCTTGTTGCTCTAAATGTCTAACTAGTTCCTCAATTAACTGTCCCGTAGCTGCATAGTCTGGAGGAAAGAACTGAGTAATAACACACAATTTAATCAGCTGCGTTAGACCAAAAAAGTCATGATTGTCATATTGGCTAGCAACTAATTGTTTCAGTCTTTCAGTAGATTTCACTATTTACATGCTCCCATTTAACTTTTCAATTGGCAGTTGATACTAGCTTGCCCAAAAAAAAAATTAAATAACACTGCGTATTTACTTGTGAGTCATTGAAATTATGAAAAATTCATTAAATTTTTGATAGATGGAATTACTATAGGCTCAGATTTTACGTCTTTATACTTAAAAGCACTTTCAAGAGACATATTCAAGAAACTTTTTATTCTTCCAACACTTTTTATAATCTCGAAAGTCAATTATTATATACGTATAATCACTGAAGTTTTTCAAAAACTACAAGGTTAATATTAACCAGTAAATTTAAAGCTTTAGTCTTCAGGCCAGGCAATTTGTCTAACACCGAAGCTCATCCCTAAGATTCCTGTTCTAGTTGACTGTATCAAAATTTAGTCTGTATTTACCCAACATGAGTGTACGATGGATAATTCTTATTTGAAAACTTCATCTTATAACGAAAATGGCAATAGTCAAACCGGGAATAGGATCTATTTAACTCCATCTCTTCAGTCTCAATTTGTACCGAGATTAGAAGAAAAAGAGGATGATTGGAATTTGCGTCAATTATTGAGCATTACTAAACGACGCTCACTAGTGATTTTAGGGGTAACTATTGCTGTTATGACTGCTGTCGTAGCTGTAACACTAAAGCAAGAGCCACTATACGAAAGCAAATTTCGGATTTTAGCAGAACCAGTTAACAGCAATGACAGTAAAATACCTAAGCTAACCTCCACTCTAGAAAACAATCTTAACAAATCTAGCCTGGATTATGAAACACAAATTCAGGTCCTTAGGAGTCCCGCACTGATGGAAAACATTGTAAACAAACTGCGGAATTCCTATCCAGAGATTAGCTATAATTCCCTTCTAAATTCTCTAACCATAAATCGCTTAGGTGAGACAAAGATTATAGAAGTTCGCTATCGCAGTAACGACCCGGGGAAGATTAAAGTTGTATTAGATAGCCTCGCTCAATATTATTTAAAGTACAGTTTAGAAAATCGTCAGACTGATCTGCGTCAAGGAATTCAATTTGTCGAAAAACAGTTGCCATCTATCCAGAAGCGAGTAGATCAGCTCCAGCAACAGCTACAAGTCTTCAGACAAACTTATAATTTCATAGATCCAGATGGACAGGCAAAAGAAATAGCTGTTCTAATCAATACTTTAGCAGAGCAGCGACTCGGAGTAAACCAGCAGTTGGCGAAAGCTCGCTCTGCTTTTACAAGTTTACAGGGAAGACAAGGGGCACAAGTAGCAGTCAATAGTACACCTGTCTATCAGCAGTTAATCACTCAATTTCGGCAATTAGAAACTCAGACTGCTTGGGAATCAACTCGTTTTCAAGAAGATAGTTTTCTCATTCAAGATTTACGAGAGAAACAACAAAAGCTATTACCTTTACTACGGAATGAAGCACAACGAGTTTGGAATATCAAGCTAGCTGAAGTTGCAGGTGAGATTCAAGCCCTACAATATCAAAGTCAAGTGCTTGCCGAATATGAAAACAGGCTTTCCCGAAAAATTAAGGAGTTACCAATTTTAGCACGGCAATACACCGAGCTACAGCGAAACTTACAAATAGCGAATGAAAGTCTAAATCATTTTCTTTCTACCCGTCAGACTTTGCAAATAGAGGCAGCACAGACACAAATTCCTTGGCAGTTAGTTCAAGCACCAGAACAGCCTTTACTCCCTGTATCACCCGATATTCCACGTAATTTGATATTGGGATTGGTTGGTAGTATTGTCTTAGGAATTAGTAGTGCATTACTTGTAGACAAGCTTGACAACACATATCATACAGTCGATACCTTTAAGGAGAAGCTTAAACTACCCTTGTTAGGAACAATTCCGTTTGATAAGCAACTATCAAATTCTCAAAGCCTTAGTATTGCAGAAAAAACTCAATCAACAGCTTTGACAGAATTACTCTCTCAACATAGTTCCGAGTTAAAACAACTTGCTCAACACGTATCTCCTTTGGTTGAGGGCTATGGGTATTATGGCTCCTCAAAATTTCTAGAAGCTTTCCGTGTACTGCATACAAATATTCAACTGCTTAGTTCAGACCAACCCATTCGCTCCATAGTCATTAGTTCTGCGTTACCAGCAGAAGGTAAGTCTACAGTCGCATTAAACCTAGCACAGACGGCTTCTGCAATGGGACAAAGAGTGCTATTAGTAGATGCCGATCTACGCCGACCCAAAGTTCACAACTTATTAGAGTTAAATAACTTATGGGGCTTGAGTAGTCTCATATCTGGAAATACACCTGTGGATGCAGTAATTCAACAGATGTCTAATATGAGCGGATTATCCGTGATCACGTCTGGACCTATTCCACCTGATCCAACAAAATTGCTTTCATCTCAAAAAATGAGGCAATTAATGGCTGATTTCCATAAAACCTATGATTTAGTTATTTATGATACCCCTCCGTTAGTTGGATTGGCTGATCCTTCCATACTGGCTTCTAACACTGACGGTATTATGCTTGTAGCTAGAATTAACAAAACAGATCGTTCTGCTTTAGGGCAAGCGATAGATAGCCTGAGAATGACTCGTAGTAATGTTTTAGGTATGGTCATCAACTGGCACAAGAGTGATTCTTTTGGTCATTACAACTATTACTACTAATTCTGCTGGGGAGAATTGAAAACTCTGTAAGTACTCAGACACAATAAATTACATGGAATCTTCTAAACTCACAGTTCGGAATAAACCAATTCAAATTCCAAATCCTACTCTTGAAAACCAGCGGTTCATTTTATTGAATTTTGTTGGTTATATTCTCTTGATTTTTTCAGTAATTGACTATGCTGAAATTCTTTTCCCATCACAATTAACAGATCCAGTATGGGAATTTCAAACAATCGAGAAGCTAGTTGAACACGTATGGTCTCTTTTACTCGGTCTGACATTTGTATTTATTCAACAGCAAGATATAAACAAATTCAAGTTACGGGTTTTAAGCTCTTTATCTTGGCTTTCTTTCGTTTTAGGATTGTTATACTTACTTATGCTACCTTTGGGAATTAATAATAGCATAACTATATATCATAACTCTAACGCTCAAATTAGTAATCAAGCTGCCCAACAAAAAGAGCAGTTCTCAAAATTAAGCCAGATAGTAAATAAAGCAAATACTTCCAAGGAGCTACACAATCTAGACAAAATCATTAATCCTCAAAATATTACACCTATTAATGATGATACTCAAGAATTGAAGAATAAGCTATCTCAACAATTAGAATCTCTCTCTCTTCAGGTGTCAAATAAAGCAAAATCAGCTAAGAAAACTTTGGCAAATAATTTAATTAAAAAGGCAGTAAAAGTAAATCTAGGAACCGTACTAACTGGAGTTTGTTTGATTATAATTTGGCGTCTAACTTGTTGGACACGGATCTGGCGGAAATGGTACGTATAAAGATTCCTCAGTCGCAACAATTGTTCCTGAATCAAGCCAGATACCTAATCAAAGACCAATGGTTTTATTCACTTGGTCTTATGACTACTTTAGTGGTATTGCATCTGAGCTTAGTTTTAAACCATCCTCTGCAAAGAAATCTATTATCAGATTATATACTTTTTTGGGCAGGTATTATACTGGTATTATGGAAAACAAAACGACAAAAAGACTTAGACAGCAATTTATTGTCAAATCTGTTTGGCTTACTATTGCTTATATTTATAATTGCTAGACCTTTGTATCTATGGAATTTAGATACAGCGCTTTTTCTTGGTGGTCCTTTGGTAGCTTTTGCAGGATTAGGATTAATAGTTTTTGGATTTCGAGGATTACAGCGCCGATGGCACTTTGTATTGCTGTTGTGCCTTATATTTCCAACTCCCTCATTAACACTTGAACACTTGTTACCTTTTACACATTTAACTACAGCAACATCAGGCTTTTTACTACATTATATTGGGTTTAAAGTAACTTACCAAGGAGATTTGCTCACTCTACCTACAGGTCAAGTTTCTGTTGGCTATCTCTGTACAGGTGGCCCTTTAATTATATATCTGTTCAAGATATGCTTCCTCAGCATAATTACATTTTCCTTGAACTGGTTGCAAAAATTGGGATTAGCTTTGTGTGCTATTGGAACAGGATTTGCAGTTGGTTCTGTGAGGATAGCATTGTTAGCTGTTGTTGTTAACAATGAGCGCATTTTTCATTATTGGCATGATGAGAATGGCTCGGAGATTTTTTTAGCGATCGCAGTTACAATTTTTGTAATTCTTTGCAATTGGCTACTACCATTAGAGGAGTTTAATTCTAGAAAAAAACAGTTACAGACTACTCCTGTTTTTGGCTGTCTGCAAAAGTGGCGTATACCAATGCTATTGGTTACTTGGAGTACTCTGGTACTTGGTGCTGTTTATCTTATTTGTGCTCCTAGCTCCATAGGTGTGTTAGCCGATGCTCTTCCAGATAAACTTGCTATTAAAGGCTGGGAACAAGTTTGGGTAGATCAGGTCAATACATCTTTTCGTAAAGAAATAATTACTGTAAATGATTCTGATCAAGCGCTATCTAGCAAGCGATATATATATCACCACAATAATCAGTATATCAATGTACAGATGCGCTACATTGTCAATACCTATGGAAATATAGAAAACTATTTAAAGAAGTTTACAGAAATTACTAACGTTAAAGATATTGGGAAAAATATTCACTCTAAGAATGGAATTGGCTATTACGTACTCCTAAATGATTCTAATCAAGCTTACCTGACAGCTTGTATTAATCCCAGAGGCGGTAGCACCGTCACTCAAGATCAGTTTCTCTCGAACCGAAATAGTTACGATTCTACTGCCAATCGGATACTACCTTGGCTATTGGGGACGGCAATTCTTAAAGATAATCGTTGCCTGTGGATACAGTTATCTACTGCTTTAGATGGAGCAGGATCAGAATCAACTTACCCAATTTTAGAGTCAGTTTGGGATACTAATTACACTTTATGGCGATCGCACTTTCCTAAACTTTAAGAATAAACAATTCACGAGTGAGCCAGGATAAATTTTTTCATCGTGACATAGGCATTTTGACAATTACGATTGCAAGTTATCGCAGATGTTTGATCAGTGTAAATCCTGATGTAATGAGGCCAAAAAAAACGGTAATGTATAAATAATCACCATTAATAATTTACCAATGATGAATACCAGTAAGTTTTCTTGTTTAGCTGGGATTTTAGTAGCGTTAGGATTACTAAGTAATATAAAACCAGCGGATGCAATTACCTTTAATTTTTCAACTACTATAAATGGACTAAATTATAGTGGAACTCTTGATTTTGCTAGTACAGGAACAAACTTAGCGCCTCTGCTGAATTCTAATACCGTCTTAACTCAATATCAAGGCAATACGGTCAATAGTACTGCGGCTTCTTTTGTAGGTAGTCCAAAGTTTGATGTTACAGCAAGCACTTTAACTATTGCATCAAATGGAGGATTGACATATAGTTCTGGACAAACATTAGGTTTTCTATCTCTTTCCTCAATTCAAGATAGTAGTAATTTCAATAGTGCTACGGCTACATTTACTCCTGTTCCCTTTGAATTCTCACCACTTGAAGGGATGGGACTAGGATTACCACTGTTTATTGGAGTAAGAATCTTGAAAAAGCGTAATGCCCTCAAAAAGAGTAGCCGAGAATTGCAAGAAATAACTAACTAAAATTATTGTATAGGCTTATTATTTGATTTTTGAACAGCTATATACAAAACCCCAAACTCTTAATCTTCGTGTGTTGCGAACTTCGTCGACAGCGAACCGTTACAATACTTAACATTGCTCAAAAATCAAACTGAATCCTATATTTCCAAGAGTATAAAACCTTCTATCAAGTCTTAGATGATAGGAGGTTTTTTGATTTAGAGGTCTTAAAACATTTGGGATGCTCCCTATCTGAAATGGCTATATAGATGCCAAGGAAGATCATCCCCCCCCAATAACCCAGCGAGAGAAGGCGAAATTAGGTGGGTGGATTTAACTACTGTTCGCTTTTCTTCATGTATGTTAAAAACACAATTATATAAACTTTTGTATCAATTACTCGGTTTAGCTTGTTATCGTTTTGTTCTATAGTAATCTGTGATCACAAATAAATGCATAAATTCATGCACAAACGCGCTCAGGCAGTGTGTTTGCTATTACACGTGTGTTCTGTTGCTTTTGGCTTTTGGTAGTGCGTTTGGTCAGGATATTGGAATCATCAGTTGTCATGAATCAAAGGAAACAGAATGAATTTTAATGGGATTGTGCAGACAGCACTTGCTTTGGTAACAGCATTTGGTTTCAAGCTTCTTGGTGGGGCAATCCTCTGGATAGTTGGTCAATGGCTAATCAACTTTTCTGTGCGCTTGATTAAGCGGACTTTCAGAACTAAGAGCATTGATCTTACCATCTTAAACTATGGCACTTCCGTTGTCTCAGTCACCCTCAAAGTCATCTTAATCGTTGCTATTTTAGGCTTCTTTGGTGTCGAGACAACGTCTTTTGCTGCCTTATTAGCTGCTGTTGGAATTGCTATTGGGGCTGCTTGGGGTGGGTTGCTAGCTAACTTTGCAGCTGGTGCTTTCCTTGTTGTTTTTAGACCTTTCAAGGTGGGTGACTTTATCTGTGCTGGTGGTGTTACTGGTACAGTTAAGGAAGTTGGAATATTTACCACGACGATTAACACACTAGATAACGTGATGACGATTGTCGGTAACAACAAAATCTTCTCAGACAATATTCAAAACTTTTCGGCTAACCCCTACCGTCGAGTTGATTTGGTAGCTCAACTTAATCATAGTGTTGACCACAAAGCAGCTATTAATCTTCTCAAACAGAGAATCAGCCAAATTCCCAACGTGCTTTTTGATCCAGCACCAGAGGTTGAGATTCTGGATTTTAATCTTGCAGGTCCAGTACTGGCCGTGAGACCATATTGTCACAACGACAACTATTGGCAAGTGTATTTCGATACCAATCGAGTTATTCGCGAATCCTTTGGAGAAGCTGGTTATCCTGTACCAGAACAGCATTACAGCATTCGGAATTAGGGCATGGGGCAATGGGCAATGGGCATGGGGTAAAGGGCAATGACCATGAGACATCTCCTCCCCGTTGCTCACTCTCCCCACCTACCCGCAATGCCCGATGCCCATTGCCCATCAATTCATTGTCAGCACTGCTCGAAAACGAGGTTGAGCGTTACGCACACGCTCAAGTGCTTGCTGAGCGTTTTCTAAGGGATGAGTTTCAATCATGGGGCGAACACCATGCTTAGCAGCAACCTCTAGTGTCTCACGCATATCTTTAATTGAGCCACTGGGACTCCCCATTACGCGGCGACGCCCTCCGATGAAATCCATTGGCGACGGAAAGAGAATCTCTTTGTTATCTATAGCGAGCAATACTAATGTTCCTTCTGGTGCAAGTGCGTGGAGAGCTTGTCCCATAAGTTTAGAAGAATTGGCTGTTGAGAGAATGACGTCAGCACCACCTATCTGCTGCACCTTTTTTACCCATTCATCAGTACTTGAATCTATCGCTTCATCTGCCCCTAATTGTTCTTTAGCCAATTGAAGTTTATCTTCTCCTCGGCTGATGGCAATAGTGTGCGCTCCTAATGCATGGGCAAACTGTAGTGCCAGATGTCCGAGCCCTCCTACGCCCATGACAGCAACAGTTTGTCCTGGCTTGAAACCGACGTAATTGAATGGTGTGTAAACAGTAAGTCCTGCACAGAATAAAGGTGCTGCATCTTCAAATGAAATTGCATCGGGGATCACAGTCACATCACGAGCAGGGGCTTTGGTGTACTCTGCGTAACCTCCATTGAGGCTCACACCGGTTACCAATTGCTCTGGACATAAAACTGATTCACCGCGTATGCAGTAACGACAATGACCGCAAGTGTGTTGAGTCCAGGAAACACCAACCCTATCACCCTTCTTAAGATAGTTGATTTCTTCACCGACTTGTTCTATTACTCCAGCAACTTCATGACCAGGAATGACTGGTACTGTTGAGAGTCCCTTAAACTCGTCATCAACCAAATGTACATCTGAACCACAGATTCCGCAAGCATGGACTTTAATCAGTACTTCGGTTGGACCGATTTCAGGTACAGGGACATCCTGCAGTTCTAGAGGTTGGTGATAATTCTGTAAAACAGCAGCTTTCATGTTATTCTTTCCCTAAACAATTTTATGTGCTTACTGTTCTTTATAATTCCACAGAAGTCCACCATCAACAAAAAATGTAGCTCCCGTCACGTAATTAGCATCGTCTGAAGCTAAAAAGGCGACTATAGAAGCAACATCATTTGGTTCTCCCAATCTTCCGAGGGGTATATTATTGAGAACAGCGTTGAGCTTTTGCTTGTCTTCTATCAAACTTGTGTTAATAGGAGTGTTGATAGCGCCTGGAGCAACGTTGTTGATTGTAATTCCCAATGGTCCAAGTTCGATCGCTAAGTTTCGCATCATCATTTTCACACCACCTTTACTTGCGCAGTAAGAGGTAAAGTGTGGAAAAGGTAATTCTTCATGCACCGAGCTAATATTGATGATTTTTCCTGGACGCTTAGTTTCCCTTAAGTGTTTGACAATTGCTTGAGTTGCAAAAAATACGCCTTTGAGGTTGACATTGAGTACATTGTCATAATCTTCTTCGGTCACATCCCAGAAAGAGGCGTTCTTCTCTATCCCTGCATTGTTGACGAGTATGTCTAGCTTACCAAAGTGTTGAATCCCTTCGGTGACCATTTGGTGGATATCCGAAACTAGACTCAAATCTGCTTTGATAATGAAGCCTTTGCTTCCTGATGCTTCGACTCTTGTTTTGGTCTCCTCAGCTCCTTGCGGGTGAGAGCGGTAATCGATTATAATGTTGGCACCTTCTTCGGCAAGGCGAATGGCGATCGCCTGTCCAATCCCCTGGCTACTACCTGTGACCAGTGCGACTTTCCCTTCAAGTTTCATGAGATCTCCTTAAGTTACGAACAACTACGGAGCATTCAAGACTGCTTATTATTGCAGCCTCGGATATTCGGACATGAGATGCTAGTACTGTAACAGTAACAATCGCACCACAAACTTTCAATGGTGCTAATGTACTAGTATCACAAAGGAAAAGTACAAATTGAGTCCGTGGAGGAATTAACAGTACTCCAAGAAACGATTCTCGAAAAATAAGAGTTTTGCCGTTCAACTAGTAGGGGGAGTACAGAAGCACTCCCCCTACTACTTAGAAATAATTATTATGTGTTAATACAGAACCGTGATATTATCTATCTTCTGGCGGTAACTTGATTTCCTCCCTCAACTAGCTTGTGTAAACGAAGGTATGCCTCTTCCGGAGTAAGAGGTTGAGATTTATTTTCACTTGGAATAAAAAATATCCAGTTATCAGGGAAGTAGTCGATAGCAAAACTTGGGATTAGACCTTGGTCCATTGCCGTTTTCGCTAGTTCTTCAGCTTTGGTTTCTAGAGTTAGTTGGTCGTTAAACGAATAATCACTCATGTCTACCGATACTTTTTTGCTGACAGAAATTAACAAGTATATAAGTTGAGATAACTCAACCAATGTACGAAAGATAAACTATCGCACGCTTTACACTTAGTCAGTGCATTTGATTTTCATGCAGATTGACTATAACAACCAAAGTACTGTTGTTTTTCCTTGCAGTTAATGACTTGTCTGTACAGTGGTCAGTCTGCCGAAAAGGAGTCTCACCTAATATTTTTGGTTGTTTGTTAGCAGATAACGCTATGTGTATACTATAGCATTTGGTATCAATAATCGTAAAGAAAACAGTAATTAATTTTTACCATTTTACTTAGTCAAATATAGGGAAACGATTTCACCGGTATTTGAGCAACTTTAATCATAAGATGATCACATTAGATAATTGAAGTTATATGAATAGACTCTAATAATAAAGAACCAATACGTATTTTGCTGTAGGGATACAGACGCTCCTTGGCCTGTACGAAATACAGTATTTTTTTAATAATTATTTAACAAGTGATTATTCTTAAATTAACATATTGTGTTAATCCTTACTGAGATGGTTCTTTTAAGAACTCTCGTTTGGTACGTTAGCACTAAAAGCTTATCAATGAGAATTTTTGTACAAACGTTGAGCGAAGTTGAATAGCTGCAATACTATAATAAATACATCTTTAGAAGAAACGTCAGTATTACCCATTAAATGAGAAGCTATAACATTTCTTGATCTTACTTCACAGTATCTTTAGAAAATTTCTGGCAGTAAGTGATTGATCTGAGAAAGATTTAACGGTATTATGTAATTATGCTGAATTTTTACAAATAAATTGTAATCTCCACACTAAGCATAAATGCAGAGAGTGGGCTACTCATACTAGATATTTTACTAGATTAAGGTTTGGTTGCTCTACCATCAATCAATTATCAATTGTTTAGGCATCAATTGATCTGGCTTTTCACGTTCTCTAAAAAATTCTTAAATCCGTAAACAATAAAGGAGTAAAGACTACTTATCCTCTTTTTTTTACGATACTTTAAGAATTTACGTGAAACCACAGGAATTCATGGCCGCAGTTATTCTTTCCTTCTAAAGGTTGTCCAATATTTGCAGCTTAATATTACAGCAATTTTCAGGTAATTAGACCACAGTCGTAGGGGCGCTGCGGCCTTGCGCCCTTACAAACGGTGTGGTTCATTTAGGTGAAAACTGCTGTAAGCCGCCTTGTTGTGAATCGACCAAGGAAAAACGCTCTAATTGCAATGCATAACAGGATACACGAACAATAGTAAAGAGTAGAGAAGCATGAAGAAGTATGTATTGCAGTTAATCTCCTGCACCTTTGTTTTATTGATTCCTCTGATGGAGAAAGCTCAAGCGGAGTTGTTCGTTCGCATTACCGGAGAACCAACCAACGGCGCTTCAATCGATTCTCAAGGAAATCTCAAAGAAGCTGGCAGGAATTATAGAGTAATTTACAAGCCCGATCCCAGAGCAAATTGGGTTTATTTACCGTGGATTAGTTCCAGCGAGTTTTACAAGGGAAGTTCCTCTATTGGAATGGAAATCGATCCCACTGAGAACTTAACCCCAAACGGTACAGATAAAGTCAATCATCGAATCTCATCGGCTGGTTCTGGAAGTAACGATAGCTTTGCACTTGACTTCAATCAACCTAAATACACAGGCTTCGCAGTTAAACTTGGTGAGTTTGATGTTCCTTCCAAAAGTTTGCTGCTTGGGCAATGGTGGCAGGGTTCACCATATTCTCCACCTTTGCAACTAGAAATTATCCCAGACAGTAACCCATCAAACCCTATCAGGTACCAATTTTTATTCCGGAATAATAGAACCGGAGGCAATCCAAAATCTCTTATCCCAAATGTTATACCCTTTAATCCAGGAGTGGACAACACCTTAAACCGTCAACAATGGCATACTTTTATCGTTTACACTAAGATGCGTCACACAGGCTTACCTGATGATGGGGAAGTTAGAGTCTGGCATAATGGGGTTGAAGTGATTCGGTGGTTGGGAAAAATCGGATACGATCCCTCCATAGCTCTTAACGGCAAGAATTTGCCCAATAAAACTTTTGATGTCTTTTACGGGCTCTACCGAGAACAACAGAGCAAGAAACACCAAGCTTTTTTTGATGAAATTCGCTTTGCAACAACTTGGGAGGAAGCGAATCCAGAGCAGCCGTAATCTGATGCTCAGTTCAAGAGCATTAAAATAGGTATAATTAGGTGAGATGTAACGCCAGCAGTTCGACGTGTATGGAAAAGCAACCAATTCAAGTTATTGGCGGTGGACTCGCTGGGACAGAAGCAGCCTGGCAGATAGCTTGTTCAGGAATACCCGTAGTGCTGCATGAGATGCGTCCCAAACGGTTTAGCCCTGCCCATCACACCGAACACTTTGCAGAATTGGTGTGTAGCAATTCTTTTGGGGCGATGGCAAGCGATCGCGCTACCGGTCTTTTGCACGAAGAATTGCGCCGACTTGGTTCTATCGTTATTAGTAAAGCTGATGAACACGTCGTTCCTGCTGGTGGTGCATTAGCAGTAGATCGAGGACAATTTAGCCAAGACTTGACGGAAACCCTTTCTCGCCATCCCTTAATTGAAATCCGTCGAGGAGAATTAAGTGTTATTCCTGAAGGGATTGTTGTTTTAGCAACTGGTCCTTTAACTAGCCCTGACTTAGCAGAAGATTTACGTCGCTTTACAGGGATGGAATATCTTAGCTTTTTTGATGCTGCTAGCCCTATTATTGTAGGGGAATCTATAAACCGAGACATTGCTTTTCTAGCCTCTCGTTACGATAAAGGCGAAGCTGCTTATCTCAACTGCCCAATGAATAAAGAGCAGTACCTACGGTTTTGGCAAGAACTTTGTGCTGCTGAACAAGTCGAACTAAAGGATTTTGAGCGAGAAACAGCGAAGTTTTTTGAAGCCTGTTTGCCAATAGAAGAATTAGCAAACCGGGGCGAAGATACTATGCGTTATGGTCCCCTTAAGCCTGTGGGTTTGACTCCCCCTTCAACCGCCCAAATTGGCGAAGGGGATGCAAGAGTAAACCGTCCCTACGCCGTCATACAGTTACGCCAAGAAGACAAAGCTGGTCAACTCTGGAATATGGTCGGATTTCAAACCAACTTACGATGGAGTGAACAAAAGCGAGTATTCCGGATGATACCTGGGTTGGAAAATGCTGAATTTGTTCGGTTAGGTGTGATGCACCGCAATACCTTTCTTAATGCTCCCCAGTTAATGCTTCCTACCCTACAATTTAAGCAACGCCCAACGTTACTAGCTGCTGGACAGTTGATTGGCACAGAAGGTTACACAGCAGCAGCAGCCGGTGGATGGCTAGCTGGGAGAAATGCAGCATTGATTGCTTTGGGGAAAGAACCTTTGACACTACCATCTACAACAATGATGGGGTCTTTATTTGAATTCATTAGTTCTGCCTCTCCCAAGCACTTTCAGCCCATGCCTCCTAACTTTGGTATTTTGCCCGAACTAGGAGAGAAAATCAAGAATAAACAGGAGCGTTACGGACGTTACCGCGATCGCGCCTTAGCTGACATTGGGCAATTCACGTGAGTTTTTTCCTTTTCCTATTTCCCGTTCCCTGATATAATTATGACCTTTTTTGGTCTTGGATAGAATCATCTTTAGCAGTTGCTATCCCATGTACGCCTATGGCTGCGATAGTCGCACCAATAAATCCCCACGTTCCATTCACGTATGCATTCATACGATGAACTAAACTGCGGTGATAGGCAAGATCCAACTGCCGATCGCTAGATCTTCCCTCTCTAACCAACCTTTCTACATATCTTTCACTTCTTGCAACTTCCTCGTATTCAGTGTTGAACGAGTAAATAGATGACCCTGCTAACAACAAACCAGGAATGACTAAGATCATCAAAAGAACTGCTCTGCTTACGCTCATACGACCTCAAATAGGGCGATACCTTCGTTGTCAATGCTGGCATAGCTGAAACTTTGTATTAGTATCTCACGAACAAATTGATCCGATAGATGAAATGGGAATAATACACATGGTCTTTGGCGTAATTCGCGCCCTTTTCCCTATCGCCTTGAAAAACCTAACAACATGAGAACCAAAAAATTACCCTGGTCATATCTTGCGGTTTGCTGGATTTTGTGCATATCGATAGTATTGATCCTAGTATTGCCAGTTAGCGCTGCAACCCAGGGGGGTTCTCAGTCCATTGAAACGTTACAGCAACAACAACAGGTTATGAAGCAACAGCGAGCAGATTTAATTCAAGAGCGCGATCGCCTAACAAATCTGCAACAAGCTGCACAAGATCACTTAACTAACTTACAGCAAAACTTGCAAATGACTGATACTCAGATTCAAGACAGCGAATTGCGACTACAAGTTGCAAACCAACACCTCCAGCAGTTAGTAAATGATTTAGTAGCTGCTCGCAATTCCTACCAAAAGCGTCAAGCAGCAACAGTTGCGCGGCTAAGGCTCCTACAACGTTCGCGCAGTCACCAAGGATGGGCGGTTTTGCTGCAAAGCCAAAGTCTTAATGATTTTTTAGATCGCCGTCGTCAGTTGCAGTTGGTTTATAAATCTGACGAGCAAGTTTTAACAAAACTGACGGCTTTGGCAAACCGGATTAATAAAAAAACAACCGCCGTTGAACAACAAAAAAACGAGATCGATCTGATTCGGCAACAATTACTCTCACAAAAAGCTGATTATCAAGCGGCTGCTGAGTTGCAAGAGCAGGTAATTGGAAGACTAAATAGCGATCGCTTTGCATTAGAAGCAGCGCAAACTCAGCTAGATAAAGATTCACAAGCTATTGCTGTGTTGATTAAACAAAAGGTAGAACAAGCAAAAGCAATAGATAAAACTATCGATGTTCACGGAACCGGAGTGTTTGCGTATCCTAGCGATGCACCTACTAGCAGTCCTTTTGGTTGGCGAATGCATCCGATTCTCGGTTATCGACGCTTTCACTCAGGTTTGGATTTTGCTGCTAGTTATGGCACTACAATTCGTGCAGCAGATTCAGGAACAGTAATTTTTGCAGGATGGTACGGTGGCTATGGCAAAGCTGTTATCATCAACCACGGTAAAGGTGTTACGACTCTTTATGGCCATACTAGTGAATTATATGTTGTTGAAGGACAAACCGTAAAGCGAGGACAGGCGATCGCGGCGGTGGGCTCCACAGGTTTATCTACTGGTCCTCATCTCCACTTTGAAGTACGCCGAGACGGTACACCAGTAGATCCTATGGCTTTCCTCTAAATTAGCAAAACAGTGTTATACTATTAAACGTTGAGGGCGCGTAGCTCAGTGGATAGAGCAACAGATTCCGGTTCTGTTGGTCGGGGGTTCAAATCCCTCCGCGCTCGTTTTTTTTACTCAAGACCATCAACAACGGGAAATAAAGGACTTGCAGGCGACCATAGCTCAGTACTATCTGGGTGTTCGTTAAAGTAATCAGCTTTAGTCGTAACTCGCAACGTTTCGTTCATTCCTGGCATAGAAAATTTGTATTCTCCATCTTACAAGAGCTGAACTTCAATACCAGGAGGTAATAAAGCAGGATTTTGTAATATAAAGTAAGGAAATTTTCTCCACAAATGAGAACGGACATTTTTTATTGATAGTTGCAAATTAATCTTGGCTCAGATTGATCCTTATTGCTGGCTCCTACACATACCGATCAATTAGGACAGTTGCTTGATCTGCCCTTTTCTCCAAAGCTTTTTCTAATTCTGTTCCAACTTGTTCGACTACATATTTAAAGACAGCCTCATTTTCGCTCATTTTTTCTGAAATTTCTGTCGCTAATTCGGTCTTTTTCTCCTCACATACAGTGCCAATTTTGTCATCAGGCAATATATTTTTTCGTGACTCGATAGGTAAATCAGTTTTTTTTAGCCAATCTACGATTGTTTTTTGACTTGCTTTAAGTATTTCTTGAGATATTTGTCGAATTACTTCTGCTGCTTTTCCTGCATAATTAGTAATGACAAAAGCAAGAATACCCCAAATCCAGTTTCCAGCTAAAAACAAAAGTATCCCGCCTATGAATCCGCCAATAGCTAATAGATCGCCGATTATATCGGCAATTACATCAGTTATCTTCTTAAAAGCCTCAATTCCAATAACATCTTTTAGAGGTATAGCTTGGTTCCCTATATTAGGATCGATGTTTGCTCGTAAATTTAAGCCACTATTATCTATCTTGAATTTTTGACAGATAGGTTGAGTTTTCTGATTTAAGTCTTCCAGAAGTGCTGGATCTCCAAGCCATTCTTCGCATTTTTTATTAATTATCTCCTTTACCTCCTGACTGTTGAGCCAACTTTCTACAAGAAGTTTTATCTTTTTCTCGACTTGATCAAAAGTAACTATTTCTCTCTGCTGCCATTTTTTTAAGCTAACCTCAACCACATTTTCTACAATGCCTTTTGTAAGTGGCTCGACGATGAGGTCAATCAACTTATGAATATGAGCGCGAACGATTTCTCTTACCTCTCCTCTGTCAATCAGTGCTTTAACTTCTTTCTTAAAATCCTCAGCAAGAAAGTCCCATCTACCTACTCTCGCTAAACCTTCTGCAATAGAAAACTCTGGCTGTACATCAGTTTGAAATTTGGCTTCAGAAAAGATGCTTTGACAAATATCACGAGTAAACTGCATATTGGATGCACCACCAGTCAAAAGCATAACCTTAATTTTAGTTCCTTCTCGATCTAGCCTTTCTTTCACCTCCCTGATTTTGGTTTCAAAGGCTTGTCGCCAACTCTTTCCACCTAATTTACTCTGAGGCTCGTCCAATATTTTTTTAATAGACTCAGCAGTGACCATAGGTTTGAAATAAAGATCGTTATTTTCGTCAATTTCATAGTCAGCATCTTTAACCCTTTTTTGCGATTCTTTATAAGTTTTTTCTTGTGAAAAAAATATTTCCTTCGCTTCGCGACATTTAAGCTTACATTTTACTATGAGAGAGCGATCTCGTGTAAATGCCTGCTCTATTTCCTGCTTTCTTGTAGCATTGGCAAGTGATAAAGCAAAGATCGATTCGTCAATCAAAGATGCCCCTAGTTCATTCTCACCAAAATCTTCTGGTTTTTCTTTTAGACTTCTCACCAGTGTAAAGTCCGTTGTGGAAGAACCAATATCAATAACCAGTGCTGTCTCAAGCAAATCAGAAACTGTGAAATTTTGAGAATCCTTAGCGTATATTAAAGCCGCACGAGATTCAGATACGACTTCTAAAAGAGGAATCTCTTCTATCTTTAGAAATTCTGCATAGGCTTCTCGCTCTTCCTTTTCCCATCCAGATGGACATCCAATAAGAAATTTGCTAACCTCTCCACCTTGAATCTCTCCTCTCTCTTTTAGTAGACGATAGTATTCTGCCATGTAGAGTTTGAGAAATTCTGCTCGCTCATCTGGTAAATCAGTTGGTTTTTGTTTAAAGCCGATATGCAGTTTTGTGGCATAAGCTACTGCCTGTTGGCCCACATAAGCCTTGTTTTCTGAATCAAAACCAATTGCTGTAATCTGTTTTTTGACGCCATGAACAGTCAGGCTCTGTGGATGAGGATTACCCTCAATATCCCTTGATATCCTAGTTACAGCTGTATCACCATGTCCCAAATCAAAACCAATTATTTCTCGAACTTGCTCTATCATGACACTCTCCTTTATAAATTTCAAAACCTTATTTGTTTTTTCTTTCCCTTTCTCATCTCCAATAAGACTGAAACAGTCTTGCAATCCTTTCACATACTGGCGGTCTAAGATTGTAAGTTTTGACTTCATTGCTTCCAAAGGATCGACTCCTTCAGCTTTTGTGATTCGGCGCTGTATCAACCAAGATTGAAGTGAATAATTTAATTGCTCTCTCGCCGACGATTTGTCAGGTAAGCGAGCTAAACTTTGAGCTAATTGCAAGGCAAGGTAGGGAGTCGAGTAGGGACGCGTCTCTTCCAAAGCCTTGTAGACCTGTTTATAGCCATCGACAACAAATTCTACAACTTGCATGTCAAACTCATTACTTACCAAATCAGGTATTAACGCAGGCAATAAGGGAGAAACATCGTGATGGGTGAGATGATGAACATCTGCTACCCAGCCTGTAATTAAACACAGCCAAGAACTTAATAACTGGACAAGAATTTCCAAATCCTCTTCTTTTGGTTCTTGGCGACCATTAGCTTTCGCCGAGCCAAAAACAATATCGGCGTGCGCCACTTCAGAAATGACAGTTTGATAAAAAGGCTGTCGCTGTCCCGTCTCCCAGTAGCCAACACGAAAATCTAGATACCCTCCAGCAAGATCTAGTTCTAGAATTAGAATTGATTCGGATTGCAAGCCTCGATGCAAAGTATTGATAGCCGAACCCCCACGAAAACGCTTGCTATCCCAAGCTGCATCTAACAACTTTACTGGTCTTACTACATCATATTGAGGGTAGTGCTTTTCAGTAAAATGTCTTAGCTTTTGAGCTAAACGTCCTTCAATATACGGAAAGGGATAGGGAATACGCCCATACTTGTCGTAATCTAATATAGGAGGTAAAAATAAAATCTTAAGCGGAATTAAACCACTAGGATCTGGAAACTCTATCAGCTCTGAGGGTCTTGGAATTAGAGGCCACGAGTTAGCAAGGATACTTTGAAATTCGGCTGATTGAAAAAGGGTTTCCCGCTCATAAGCAGCTTTTTGAAGTAACAGTTGATGATTAATAACGGCTATTTGCTTCTCCAGATCATGACGCTCTCTGAGCATTTTCAAATCGTGTTCCTGACTTAGCGCTGCAAGCTTTCTCTGCGCTTCCTGACGCTTCTCTTCTATGTCACGACTGACAGTTGAACCATGAAAACTGTAAAGCAAACTGTTTGTTAAAATCGCAAAGCTTGTCATGAAAGGTGCCAGAGCGCTAATGCTATTCCCAATCCCCTGGCTTGCTCCAACTAACATTAAATCTGAAGCTGGATCTAAAACCATATTGACAACCCTAGTTAATTGAATAGATAGTTGAGTAAAGTTATTTTTGAAAAGGCAGCACACCTACTTAGAGCGAAGGATTGGGGATACCAAGCCAACAACTCTTGGCAGAACGTACTTGCACATTTGTTCGCGATCCCGTATCAGTCTGGGAGGTACTCCCGAACTAGGTAAGTTATTATGTGATGGATAAAACATTTCTCGTGAGTTGAAATTCACTTCGTTTGAACTCGCCATGCCAGTTCTTAACCAAGCACAGCCTCTTGGTGGGTTACCTCGCGCCTCACTGCGCTGTTTAGGAGCAGCTATTTCACCCGTTACTCGCACCCACAACGAGCTACGCCCCAAAGGTTCCTCATTTACCTGGCATAGATGTAAGAAATACTGACCTAATGGTCGGTTCTCTCATTTAACTATCGCGCTTCGTGGCGCACAATTGCGTTGCTCCCTATCTTTAATTATTGCCCATAATGCTTGTAGTAATCGCTTTTAGCTTTTTCTGAAGCAGCGTGGTTTGCTGAGGATTGTGCATCAGATGCATAACCATGACGTGCGTTGTACTCAGCTTGACTTTTATAATAATCGCTCCACCCCTTGTGATAATCGGATTTCGACTCGCCAAATCTTAGGTTATTAGCATAATTATTAACATGGTGATCGTGGTTACTAGCGTTGACTACATGATCAATTATTTGCCCATGCAAGTTGTTAGTGTCCTGAGTCGCTAGTCCATCATTAAACGTTGGAGCATGATGCCCTAGATAAGGCTTACAGTCCGTTCCTCCGTGCAACCCGTGGTGGTGTGTCAAGCTGCCGTAGACATAATGGCTCCCATGCGACCAACCTTGATGCGTCAAGCTACCTTCTTGGTGATTGTGATTAGAATCAATGAAATCGTGTTGATTATGACCAGAAAGAGTCGTGTGATCCATAGTGGTTTACCTTATATATAACTTTCATCTTACTCCTTATTTTTTGAACTATCCCCTTAAAGAAGCGAACATACACACATTTACTGCTTGCTGTCACAAAGGGGAAATAATCCCCGATAAGACGAGAATGGCTTAACAATTTTTAAAATAGAAATCTCACAGTTTATTAAGTCCCCAGTAAGACAGAACAAACAGAAGTACCTACCCGCCTACTCTTCATAGATTTTCTGCATGTTTTTATCAACAGAGATAGCTCGTGTTCTTTTTTGATCAGGTAGTAGGAATCCCTATTCTTTCCATCTCATGATTTATTAGGGTCAGTTTTACTGCCAAAAATCCCTTGGAACACGCTGCTTAGTAAAAAGAAAAACGCTGCAACTTATAATACAAGCATCAAGCTAGCAAGACCAGCAAAGGGAGATGTGATAAACAAGAGTAGGAATGCAAACATTAAGATCGTTAATAGTGTCTTATCCATCTTTTTCCACCTGTAAGACTCACCAGATTCTACTAAACAATTAATTGATAGATAAATCTACATCTAGTAGATATAACTTGCTATAGTTCTTTAGTATGATTTTGGAGGTATGATGAGTAAAAGACTGTTCATTTTTGAAGATAAATATTGTTATGTCATCTGAGGCAATTACCACGGTGATCAAGATGATGGAGTCTTTGCGTGAAGACATACAAGATAGAGTTGTAGAGCATCTCAAAGAGTATCTTGACGATTTGCGTGACGAACTTCAATGGAAGGAGTCCTTTAAGAAAAGTCAACCAAAACTCATAGCAGTAGCCCAGCGTGCTAAACAAGAGATTGCTGAGGTACATGCTCAACCGACGGACTACGAGCAACTATGAAGTCTGCAGCCCTTACGCGATATCGTACGTGTTCGTTATCTTCATCACGCATTTTCAGCCATCCACACAAAGAATCCAAGAATTTCGTCCACTGGGGGTAGTGGATAGTCGGTTAAGTCTAAAGTTACCACCTGCCCTTCCAGCTTAAGAAATCGCCAGAGTATTCCATTGGTGACGCTGCCATAAATAGTATTTTTGGAATTTCCTCTTAATTCGTTAAACCGTTGAGCAGCAACCATTTCAGCAACGCATTGACCAATTCCTGTTCTTAAGTCGGCTTTTTTTGCTTCCACTATAATAATTACCGGAGCTTCAATTTCCAATACTTCAAGAGAGCTACTAATTAGGAAATCACACACCCCGTTCAATCCAAGGCTTTCATCAACTGTAAAATCTTCACCAGAAAATAGATTAACTTTCTTATCGAGAATACGCCTTACTTCTAGTAATATAGGGTAAATGATCCCTTCTGACCGCATCTTTTCGCTACCAGAAGCAGCTATTGGTAAACTTTCTGCTAAGTAGTTTAAAAGAGTTTCGCTAGGAGAGATGGGCGCAATTTTGGGAAAAAAGTGCACCCCCTCTACTGTTTGTAAACCAAAAGCGTCTTTGGCTTTGGTGATGGTAGTAAATTGGCTATACGGCATTGCTTGGGTAGACTTTATCGAGTGGTTTACTTCTAGTCAGTTCAATGGTAATTTTGCCGCCAAAGTCTGGAATGGGTGCAGCAGGTTTGCTTAAAGTGACTTGTACCTGGGCTATGCGATCGCTTGCTGCCAAAATGGAATCCGCAATAGTCGCTGTTAACCGTTCCACCAGAACAAATTTTGATGTTTTTATCAAATGCTGTGTCAGGTTAATAACATTACGATAATCGACAGTGTCTTCTATCGCGTCAGTTTTAGCTGATGTAGAAAGATCCAGCCATAACTTCACATCTACCTCAAACCATTGTCCTAAGACTTGTTCCTCTGGTAAATATCCTGTGTAACCGTAGCTACGAATTCCTGTTAAATGAATGCAGTCCATAAAAACAACAAGGCAAAAGTAAACAATCTATTTATAAAGTAGTCAGGAGTCAGAATTCAGGAGTCAGAAGGTAGTGGGAGCATCTTGCTCACATCCCACATAAAGCGAGCAAGATGCTCCCACTCCCAAATTATAAATTTAAACATTTGGGATGCTCCGGAAGTTGAAACTTCTTCTTTAAAAAGCCATCCCTTTACGGGTGGTGTATTCTGACTCCTGGCTCCTGACTCCTGAATTCTGCTTTATTTAGATGGTAGCTTTGTTTCCGCTCCCTCTATACTAGTTAAGTGCTGCTTCTCAAGAGTTAGTGGTACTGATCACAGCTAAAAATCCTAGCCTGCAAAAATCCGTTAATGACAATTGATTATAGAAACATTAATACTGTATGGGCATCGATTCTTGTAGAAACATTAAAGCGGCTAGGATTAACTTGTGCAGTGATTTGTCCTGGTTCACGTTCTACACCACTAGCGGTTGCTTTTGCCCAGCAAATACCACACATCGAAGCAATTCCGATTCTTGATGAGCGCTCCGCTGCGTTTTTTGCCTTGGGAGTTGCAAAAAAAACTGGACGCCCAACAGCGGTTGTTTGCACTTCTGGAACAGCAGGCGCAAATTTTTATCCGGCGGTGATTGAAGCTAAAGAAAGCCGTGTACCGTTGTTACTGTTAACGGCTGATCGCCCATCAGAATTGCGAGATTGCCATTCTGGGCAAACTATAGACCAGTTGAAATTGTTTGGCAATTATCCAACGTGGCAAACAGAGTTAGCTTTGCCCTCGCCAGAGATGGAAATGCTAGCTTATCTACGGCAAATGGTGATTCATGCCTGGGAGCGATCGCAAACACCAGTCATGGGAGCAGTACATTTGAATATACCTTTTCGTGATCCCCTTGCACCACTTCCTGATACAACAGATTTAAGTTACTTACAGTCCAACCTAAACCCAGAAGACTTCTTCTCTCACATAACAACGATCTCCCCTGTTTCCCAAATCCCTCTAGATCCCGTTTTCCAAGAGTGGCTAAAGTCTCAGCGGGGAATCATCATTGCTGGTGTAGCACAACCGCAGGAGCCACAAAAGTATTGTAGGGCGATCGCTAAACTTTCCCAAACTCTTAACTTTCCCGTGTTAGCTGAGGGACTTTCTCCAGTGAGAAACTACGCTGACTTTATCCCACAAGTCATTTCTACCTATGACCTAATTTTGCGAAATCCCGAACTAGCAAAAGAGCTAGCACCAGAAATAGTCATTCAAGTCGGTGAAATGCCAACTAGCCCAGTACTGCGTAACTGGCTCAAAGCTACACAACCTAAACGATGGGTGATTGATCCCTCCGATCATAACCTCGACCCCCTACATGGTAAAACAATACATTTACGAGTAACTGTAGAACAACTAGCTATATGGGGGAAAAATGGAAATTTCCCCTCATCGGAATCGAACAAAAATCAATATGAGAGAGAAAAACCGTCTTCATTTTCTTATATCGAGCAGTGGCGTACAACAGAAAAGACAGTGAGGGAATCTGTTGACCATAAACTAGAAAAAATAGAAGATTTATTTGAAGGTAAAGTTGCCTGGTTACTTTCTCATGCGTTACCACCAGAAACACCTGTCTTTATCGCCAACAGTATGCCAGTGAGAGATGTAGAGTTTTTCTGGAAACCGAGTGCCTCACATATACAACCCTTTTTCAACCGAGGTGCCAATGGTATTGATGGCACATTATCTACAGCATTAGGAATTGCCCATCAACATCAAAGCTGTGTCATGTTAACAGGTGACTTAGCTTTGTTACACGACACCAATGGATTTTTAATCAGGAATAAGTTTGTTGGACATTTAACAATAGTGTTAATTAACAACAATGGTGGCGGTATTTTTGAAATGTTACCTATTGTTAAATTTGATCCACCTTTTGAAGAGTTTTTTGCTACTCCCCAAGATATTGATTTTGCTCAATTGTGTGTTACTTATAATGTTGAGCATGAATTAATAACTTCTTGGCAGCAGTTGCTTTCAAAATTAAACCCACTACCAACTCATGGAATTAGAGTTTTGGAGCTGCGAACAAATCGTAAAGTAGATGCTATGTGGCGCAAGGAAAATTTAGGTAAGTTTATCAAACAGAATTCAGGAGTCAGGAGTCAGGAGTCAGAATAAATATTAGTTTAAAACCTCCTCTATAAGTGGACGAGAGCGGAGTTGAAACTTTTCCTAGAACGCCATCCCTTTATGGGTGGTGCATTCTGACTTCTGGATTCTAAATTTTGACTCCTTTTTATTTGAGCGAGTTCTGATCTCTGAGCAGACGCAGAGTGAAGTCAATACTGCGTAGGTTTTGCCCGAAAATTCGCCCTGAACTAAAGTTCGGACGCTTTAGCTGGCATTGAGCTAAAAGCTCACTGGGTAATCTTTTAACCCATTTTAATGGGTTTGGGTTTTGAGCCGGGAAATTTATTTCCCGGCTCAAAACCTACGCAGTATTGAGAGTGAAGTAGAAGTTTGACAGCTTGTCTTTTGACATGAGTACTGATTTAGCCGATAATCGATTTTTTACATAACAAATGCAGCGCAGTTGTAGAAATTTTATGCTCCGCCCGTGTTTATATAAAAATTTAGTACTAGTAATACTTTCAATTTTCATTGCAACACCTGTTGCTGCTCACACGGTAAAGGTATCAGAGAATGTCGGTGGTCTACTGCATATAGAACCTCAAGACAATCCACGAGCTGGTGAATCAGCTAAAATTTGGATCGTGCTGACTCGTCACGGGGGCGAAACCATTCCCCTTGAAAAATGTAACTGTCAGTTATCTATCTACCCAAAACCCCATACTAAAGGCAATACTCCACTACTAAAACCAACTTTACAAGCAATAACAGCAGAGAAGTACCGTGGTGTTCCTGGTGCTGACGTTGTATTTCCTAAAGCAGGAGCCTACGAGATAGAGATTAGCGGCACTCCAAAACCTGGAGCTAGTTTCAAGCCGTTTAAGTTATCCTACACTGTTAATGTCAGTTCCTGAATTATCACCGTTGTCCGGTGAACATTTTTGATGCTGCTTTTGGGCAATCATTCCTTCAAGTTCCTTAAGGTGCTGTGCGCTTAGAAGAAATTCGTCTTTTAAGGAAATTTTTATCTCATTAAGAATTCTTGATATTACTTCACCTTCAGAAACAGAAGTTTCCAGTATCTGAAAACGCGTAGGTTCATCTAATCGGCTTAAAAGTTGTGAGATAATATGACTGATGCGGACTTCATTACTAAAATCAAATATTGTGGTAGGTTCGTCTTCAGGAATTAATAGCTGTTCACCAACCTCAAGAAAAGCTTTAACAATTCCAGGAATGCTTTCTTGAGGAATTTCTTGACCAGTATAATTCTCCAATTCTTCTAAAAATGCTCTGAGTTGTGTTGTGCCGTCAGGACGTTTTTGATTAGCGAGTTCTGTAAGCTTTTGGGCAAATGTCTTCTCATCTGAAGATAAAGCAAAAATTGCATCAATTTGAGTCTGAAATAATTTACTTTCCCCTAAAGCTAACCTAAAGTAGATAGAAAACTTTTCTGGGCAGCATATACGCAATTTGTTACACCATTCCAATTCGGTTTCTTCAACATAAGAATACTTACTGCCCCAAACAACACTCAATTTTGGAAAAAGAAACATCAGTATTTTTTGGACAGGTTGTTTATCTTCATTTTTAAGCTGGGCTGTCCAGGAGTTAAGGATATTTTTAATTTCATCAATCGAAGAATTTTGTTTTCCAAGAAAAGCATTTTTATTGTTACGGATAGTGTCGTATATAATGGGGCAAAATACTCGTAGTGACTCTAGAGCTATGTAATCAATAGGGTTCACTTCACCTTTCACTGTTGGATATGTTAGTGAAAGATTTTCAATCAAACGAACGATATCGCGCAAGCTTGTAATAAAATGGTCTATGCCTTCATAGTAAATATTTCTCCAGTAATTTGACACAAAGAGTTCTTCTGACAGATCAAATATAACGTTATTAAGTTTTTCAAAAAATATTCTACGTAATGAAGTTTTATCTGGTTTCGGTAGCTCAAAATCTACTTGAATAATTTGGTCAAGGTATGCTTCTGATGTCTGTTTTGTTTCTGTAAGTGCTTTGAGAACAACTTCTTTATTAAAAGCTAGGACATAGATAATATTAGTAAAACTTGGAATTGCTTTTAGTAAACGAAATAGCTGTTGAATTTCCTCAGTAGAAAGTCTGTCAATATCGTCAATTGCTACAACTATTCGTTTATCTTGATTGACTAGCTTTTCCTCGACTTCTTCTTTTAACTCAGGAGTTTCTTTTTCCTGTGCCTCAAATAATGTTGCTAGTGCCGTACCAGCTTGAGAGTAAGGTAAAGAAGTTTGCCCAACAGCTTTTGCAAAATCGCCTATCCGTTCTTTTAAACCTTTCGATACTGATGATATTCTGCTTATAACATTTCGTATTTGCTCAAAAAAGCGCTTTGTAATATCTTGAGAGCCAGAAAATAACAAAGGGTTAAACGGTACAATAATTGGTCGTTCGTCTTCTGGCTTTTCCTGAAGATAGTGAATGAGAAAATTCATCAGTGTCGATTTGCCGGAATTCCAAGAACCGTACACCGCAATCACAAACCCTTCAGTAATCGTCATGTTACAAATACTGTCTGCCAAATACTTAGCAAAGGTTGCATAACCCAGTCTGTCTTTTTCGGGATCACTTAAGGAATGTTTTTCCGTGAAGTCGTCAGCTTGTGTTTGTGGCATACCGAGCTTTTTTATTTTTACTGGTGCAGGATTATGCTGACACAATTATTAAGTCGACATGTCCCACCCTAAGATACAATTCTCAAGCTGAAGTCTCATTTTATTTTGGAAATGCAAATTAACTGGCAACCAGCCAAAACATACGAAGATATCCTTTATGACAAAGCTGATGGCATTGCTAAGATCACCATCAACCGTCCTCATAAACGCAACGCCTTTCGTCCCAAAACCATTTTTGAACTATACGATGCTTTTTCTGACGCTCGTGAAGATCTCAGTATTGGTGTTGTATTATTCACCGGTATGGGACCACATACTGATGGGAAGTACGCCTTCTGTGCAGGAGGCGATCAAAGCGTGCGAGGACAAGCAGGTTATGTTGACGATGATGGTATCCCCCGTTTAAATGTCCTGGATTTACAGCGTCTTATTCGTTCTATGCCCAAAGTAGTGATTGCTCTTGTTGCTGGGTATGCGATTGGTGGTGGACACGTTCTCCATTTGATTTGCGACTTGACTATCGCCGCAGATAATGCTATTTTTGGGCAAACTGGACCTAAAGTCGGCAGTTTTGATGGGGGTTTTGGTGCAAGCTACCTTGCTCGTATAGTCGGTCAAAAAAAGGCGAGGGAAATCTGGTTTCTCTGTCGCCAATATAATGCTGAGCAAGCTCAGGAAATGGGATTAGTTAATTGCGTTGTTCCGGTGGAACAACTTGAAATAGAAGGTATTAATTGGGCACAAGAGATTTTGGAAAAAAGCCCGATCGCTATTCGCTGTCTTAAAGCAGCATTTAATGCTGATTGTGATGGTCAAGCCGGTTTACAAGAACTTGCTGGAAATGCGACTTTACTCTATTACATGACACAAGAAGGATCTGAGGGAAAGCAAGCTTTTCTGGAAAAACGACCACCTAATTTCCGCCAATACCCCTGGTTACCTTAGAATTAAGTTGAGTAATTCTAGAAGTTGCATTTTATACATTTTGTCATCGTGAGACAGCCTAGGCTGTCTCACCTGTATTTTAAAAAATTGCTGTTTGTGAAAGCTGTATTGACAAGGCGAGAATAAATCTGCCCTTGATTGTGTTTTTAAATGTTCATGGCACTCATAATTTTTAAATTTTGAGTGAGTGGTTTTTATGCTTCAAGAAAGTAAAACTTAAATAGTGGTTAAGACTAAATTAGCATTATTTGAAGCTCGGCTTCTACTTGTTCTTGTGACGAACAAGTAACGGTTTGTTCAATATTAGTAAGTTCAGAGTGATTCAATGTCGAAGCTAAAGCTGGTGACGCGTCTGGTAAACTCCAAGCATCTTCAAAAGTTTCCCATGAAGGTGCAAATGGTGGGAGTGCTAACGAACACGCTTTCCAACTTCCTTGAACTGGTGTTCCAAGTTGGTGGCAAACCCCTCCACGCCGCCCCTCTGGCTTGTAATAGTGGCAATATCGGCAGGCTGAGGTCAACAATTTGATGGGTTTCATAAGTTCGGTGCCTGTTTATGGCTGGTATATCCTTGCTTTATATTTTGCTTGCCTAAATGAACAGGGTGTAAAGCTAAAAGCCTAGGCAAGTAAAGCTTTTAGCGATCCCAAGGAAAAAATTAACTTTAGAATCTTTTTATGTTTGTGTCATATTTTTCAACTATTTTGTTAACAATGTGATACATAAATTTTGAAATGTCAAACATGATAAATTTTGCCTAAAAAATATTTGGGATCAACGCTAAAAGTTAATATATCGATTTCTCACGGCTTTTAACTTCAGCCGTAAGAGACACCTTTTAAGCTGGATGCCCTTAATTCGCTAGATATATTTGGCAAATTGAAAACTAACTTATGACAGAAACGAAAAATGAAAGGCTTACACCCAAAGGCAGATGAAATTACTAAAATTAACTTACCAATACAGGTTTAAATTAGGGAGCAGGGAGCAGATCCCTCCTTAAAAATCCTTTAGCAGCGCATGGAGAACAAACTCCCCAGCGTTGAAGTTCACCCGGTGGTGTAGGACAGTCGCATTGGGGGCAAAGAGGTAGGTTATGCGATCGCTCTTGAACTGTTTTAGCCCAAGACTTAAAGGCAGTATTTGCGTTTCCAGCAGTGGGCGATACATCTCTAGGTGCTTTCATCGCATTGCCCAAGTAACTGGGGTGCTGGAATGATAAAACAATTTGTTTCTGTGTTTGAGTATCTTTAGCACGCCGCCATCCGGCGGTTGAAAAGCGAATGTCTACCAGGGGAGGATCCAGCTTTTCATTCAACTTTAAAAGCAGGCGCGGACGCTCAAAAGTTAAGTTTTGTGCCCAAGCAGCGCTAGAAGTTGCTACCCGCAGGACATCATGCTGAATTGATAGTGGTTGAGTATGAGCGGCAACCACTGATCCCACAACTTCAGCCCAAGAGGTGAGCAAAATTTGAAAAGGTTGCTCTTGCCATTTAGCCTGAACCTCTAAAACACCTAAAATATCATTAACTGATTTAAACGACATTTTGCCAAAGAGGTGCAAAAATTGCAGCTTGGGTGTGAGATCTATCTATGATAATTTTCATGATAGCTTTGCACAAATGTATCTTTAAACTCATCCGGCAGTCAAGGTTGGAGACAGATAGGCAATGAGTCAAAATCCCCTGATAGATTTGGGTATCCAATCTTCTACACCAGTCCAGTTAAAGCCTGCACTAGCGGCAGCACTGGCAAGTCTAGAAGTCAAATTAGATCAAGAGTTAGCCCGATACAGAAGAACAAAAACTGTCTATAGAAATCTAAGCCAACCTCGTGTAGGCAGTTTCACTAGCAGTCAACTCCAACAATTAACTCTCCTCAGTATGAAGGAGAGTGTAAAAAACACATCGCAGGAAAGTGGGACAGAGAATCAAAAGGAACCCCCAGCAACAGTGACAGCTGCTGCTACTTCTTTGAGTCAGCAAGAGGAACTATCTGTTCCTGACCAGACTAACACACCATCAATCCCTTCTTCCCAGACTTTTCAACAAACACCAGTGACACCAAAAACGGAGGAACTGCAAAATCTAACAATCACTGCCAACACAACCGAAATAACAAATTCTACCAGTATCGTTTCGACAGTCACTCCACAGGCTCCAGAAAGCAACAATAAAAATCCTGTACAGCCAGATGACTTCTTGGACTCATCTGAAGCACTTCTACGAAGTCTTGCAGAAGAACAAACTAACACTCCAAAACAAACAAATCCGAACAACAGTCTGCTATCACCCTTAGGTATCGGATCAATGCTGCTGCTATTATTAGCAAGCCTCACGTTCGGCTTTGTGGTGTTTAATCCGAAGAGCATTAGTCAATTTAATCTAAAAGGAGTGTTCACAAGTAAAACAACAACTAAAGTTGAAAACACAGCAGCACAATCCAAAAAGACTAAACTTGGGGATGAACCAGCACTTACCCCTATACCTAAATATCCTAATCTGGCACAAAGGGAATTGCCCGAAGTAAGAGATCCAAATGATGTAGTCGGCTTAAAACCGAAACCTAACCCGACATCGATATCATCACCCTACTCGATCTCTACTACAAACCCTTCAACAACACCATACCAGTTACAGCCCATACAGCCCGTAGCTCCTACCATAAACAACTCACCGCCAATCTTGACAGCAACAACACCCCTGAGTCCATTCTCCCAGAAGCCTGTTGCAATCGATACACAAATTAAACCATCAAAAGACGGATTTTATCATATAGTGACTGAAAATCAAGGTCTTCAGGCTTTTAACTCAGCACGAAAGATAGTTCCTGATGCTTATCTATCAGCAGACGGTAAATTTATTTATATGGGTGCTGTCAAAAATAAAGACAAAGCACAACAACTAATACAACAACTCGAAGCAAAAGGAATCAAGGCACGAGTTCAGCCTTAATTTGGGGATGGGGCATGGGGCATAGGGCATGCCCCATCCCCAATGCCCCATGCCCTATGCCCCATTCCCAAATTCGTTAAAATATAAACTGGCTGCTAATGGAGGGTCCAATATGGGACTAATTGATCGTATCCTGCGTGTGATGCGTGCCAACCTTAACAGTTTTATGACTAGTAGGGATGATCCAGAAAAACTTCTGGAGGCTATTGTCATGGAAATGCAGGATAATCTGGTGCAATTGCGACAGGCATTAGCACAGGCGATCGCTATACAAAAACGCAGTGAACGGCAACTACTTCAAACACAGTCAACAGCACAGGAATGGTACCGCCGTGCCCAACTGGCCCTGCAACAAGAGAATGATATCCTAGCAAGGGAAGCTCTCACCAAACGTCAAGCGTATCAACAAACCGCCACAACCCTATCTAGTCAAATTTCTCAGCAAAAAATTGTCGTAGATAAATTGAAAAACGATATGCGAGCCCTAGAGCTAAAAATTGCTGAGGTGAGAACTAAAAAGGATATGTATATTGCTCGTGCGCGTTCTGCCGAGGCATCCTATAAACTACAAGACATGCTCAACGGTGTCTCTAACACAAATAGCTTAAACGCCTTTGAACGCATGGAAGAAAAAGTGGTGCAACTAGAAGCCCAGTCAGAAGCAATAGCTAAACTTGACCCAGATGAGTTGAATTCATCTTTTGCTTCGTTAGAATTGGGTAATACTATTGACGCCGAACTGAGAGCAATGAAGGGACAGATCTTAGCTGACAAAAACCAAACACAACAGTGATAGATAATACTAAGGGTTACTACAAGTTAACCAAAAGGTAAGTATACTAAAAAATTGGACGAAAAATAAGTTTAGAACATATCTTAAGAATAGAGGTGCTTTAAAACCAAAAAGCTACCTTCAAATAGGCGGCTATTAAATAGTAAAAAAGCTAACTGTCCAACTATAGAGCGTAAATCGCACAAGGAAAAACAAAGTTATGGGATTATTTGATCGTATTAGACGAGTAGTCGGTGCTAATCTTAACGATTTGGTAAGCAAAGCCGAAGATCCTGAAAAAATGCTGGAACAAGCTGTCGTCGAAATGCAGGAGGACTTGGTACAGCTACGTCAAGGGGTTGCTCAAGCAATTGCTGCCCAAAAGCGTACCGAAAAACAGTACAATGACGCTCAAAACGAAAGTAATAAGTGGCAACGGAACGCCCAGCTAGCAGTGCAAAAAGGTGATGATAACCTTGCACGACAAGCGCTGGAACGCAGGAAGACTGTTAGTGAATCTGCAACCGCATTAAAAGCAAGTTTAGAACAGCAAACTGCCACTGTTGAAAATCTTAAGCGTAATTTAATTCAGTTAGAAAGCAAAATTTCTGAGGCAAAGACCAAGAAAGAAATGCTCAAAGCTCGAATTACTGCTGCTAAAGCACAAGAACAACTTCAAGGCATGGTGCGTGGTATGAATACCAGCAGCGCAATGGCAGCGTTTGAGCGGATGGAAGAAAAAGTTATGATCCAAGAAGCTCGTGCTCAGTCAGCAGGAGAGTTGGCTGGTTCAGATTTAGAAAGCCAGTTTGCAGCTTTGGAAGCTGGCAGTGATGTAGATGATGAATTGGCAGCGTTGAAGGCACAAATGTCTCTACCTGGTGGTAAAACAAATCAACAAGCATTACCACCACAAGAAACGTCTAATACTAAACCCAATCAAGTCGTTGACGCTGAGTTGGAATCTCTTCGCAAGCAATTGGATCAAATGTAAACTTTATTTAAATTTGTTTGCAATAGTCCCACACCTACTGTAAGGGGGTGGGATTTTGCATTAGTGAGTAGTTTGCTGGTGGCATCTTGGGATAAAGTATTGAGTGTGCCAACACGCGAGAGATGCCCCCTGATGGAGATCTGCAATGAGTAACGGTGTAATCACTATAACTGATGCTGAGTTTGAAACCGAAGTGTTACAAGCCGAAATACCAGTGTTGGTCTATTTTTGGGCTACCTGGTGTGGACCTTGTCACTTGATGACGCCGCTGATGAACTCAGTAGCAGCCAATTACGGCGATCGCCTGAAAGTAGTAAAAATGGAAATTGATCCTAATCCAGCCACTGTTAAAAAATATGAAGTAACAGGTGTACCTGCCTTAAGGCTTATTCGAGGAAAGGAACTGTTAGGATCTGTTGAAGGAGCTCTTGGCCAAGACAAGTTACTTAGCTTCATAGATCCTCACCTCCACTAATTCCTGACTGGTGGTTACTGCACAATGAACAACTAACTACTAAGATTCAAAGGCAATAGGCAATCACATTGGTTTGGGAACAATTTAGGAACAGGAAGGCGAAATGTTGCCTATGACCTGTTCCCTTCTTACGCTAGAAGGCTAGCTTCCTCACACTTAAGACTCAATAATAAAAATGCAGTTTGCTAAGCGTTTACAAACTTTACAATCTAATGTATTTGCTGATATGGATACAGCTAAGGCAAGAGCTTTAGCTGCGGGAAAGCATATAATTGATTTATCACTCGGATCTTCTGACTTACCAGCGGAAGACCACGTTCTTGAAGCGATCGCCGAGTCCCTTAAAGATAAAAGTACGCACGGCTACTTGCTGTTTCACGGGACACAAGCCTTTCGCTATACAGTAGCCAACTGGTATGAGAAAAAATTTGGTATCTCCGTAAACCCTGAAACAGAGGTGCTAACGTTAATTGGTTCCCAAGAAGGTACAGCTCATTTACCCTTGGCTGTATTAAACCCAGGAGACTTTGCTCTATTGTTAGATCCAGGATATCCTTCTCATTCAGGTGGAGTTCACTTAGCTGGGGGTCAAATATACACAATGCCTATACAGGTGCAAAACGATTTTTTACCTGTGTTTGCAGATATTCCTACACCTGTATTAGCTCAGTCTCGGATGATGGTGTTGAGTTACCCTCACAATCCCACCAGCGCGATCGCACCCTTATCCTTTTTTAACGAGGCTGTTGACTTTTGTGAGCAACATAATCTGATTCTGGTTCATGATTTCCCATACGTAGATTTAGTCTTCGAGGGAACTGCTCCATCTATTTTACAAGCTGACCCAGACAGACGAATCTCTATCGAGTTTTTTACTCTTTCCAAATCATACAATATGGGCGGCTTCCGTATTGGCTTTGCTATCGGTAATGCCCAATTGATTAAAGCATTACGCCAGATAAAAGCAGCCGTAGATTTTAATCAATATCAAGGGATTTTAAATGGAGCGATCACTGCTCTGATGGGATCTCAAGACGGAGTTGAAGCTACTGTAGCCACATTCCGAGCTCGCCGAGATGCCTTTATCAAAGCTTTATACCAAATTGGTTGGCAAGTCTCTCCTCCTAAAGCAACAATGTATATTTGGGCAAAATTGCCAGAACCTTGGAGTAAAGATTCTGTAAAATTTTGTACAGAACTAGTGGAAAAAACTGGAGTAGCCGTTGCACCCGGCGCTGGATTTGGTAAATTTGGAGAAGGATATGTCCGTTTTGCTTTGGTACACCAGCCATCTGTCTTAGAAGCTGCTGTAGACAAAATCGCTCAGTTCCTTTAGGAGTCTCCCCTTTAAGAGGAGTGTGGGGAGATAAAACTTGACGGGTTGATTTTTTGTTAATCCCACACATCCCTTACCTGCTGTAATCCCCAACTACGTTTTTGCTTCTTGTGACACTCCCCGCTCAAAAAAAGACGGGGATCATTTAAGATCTAATCTCTGAATATTCTGGTTTTACAGATTACGTAAGGCTCAATACGTTCGTGCCTATAAGGCGTATTGACTACGCTCAGGTGCTACACTGCCGAAAGCCGCCTTCCAGGAGCCTACAAGGAGGGCGTTAGACCAACACACCTTTTTTCGATACGAAGCATCTCCTCTACTGATAAGGGCGTGCAACTACGAAGCAATAATTATTTATTTGTACCCCTTTATTTATTCTAAAACCAATATATTCATATTAGTATTTTTCCAATTTCGGTCACAGAAATAAACTTTATGTCGTAAGATTATTCGTGGAAATGAAAACAGAAATATTCTCTATAGATAAAAAAGATACGTTGCACAAAGGTAAAAGGATTTTGTTAATTGAGGACAATGATATCAATAGGATGCTATTGGGAGATTATCTCATTTACTGTGGATATGAAGTTCAAAGCTTGCCAGAAGCTTCCAGTTTTTTCTCAATTGTAGACAAATTTAAGCCACAGTTAGTTTTATTAGATTTAAAATTACCAGATATTGATGGTTATTCTCTACTAGAACAAATTCAGCTAAAACCAGACTTCTCAAATATACCTATTATTGTAGTTTCAGCTTTTGCTTTTAAAGCAGATCAAGAACGAGCGATACAATTAGGTGCTTGTCGTTACTTTGTAAAACCGATTGACCTCTCGAAGCTGCTAACGGCAATTGAAGAAGAACTAGCTCATCAACGAATTTGAAGGAGATAGGGCATGGGGCATGGGGCATGGGGCATGGGGCATGGGGCATTGGGCATGGGGCATGGGGCATTGGGCATTGGGCATGGGGCATTGGGCATTGGGCATGGGGCATTGGGCATTGGGCATTGGGCATTGGGCATTGGGTAATGCTCAGGGGAGAGACTTGGTGTAATCCTCGTATGATTCTCTATGATGTAATTGGGCATAGGGAATTGGTTGATGCTCAAAGGAGAGAATTAGTCTAATCCTCTTACCAAGATAGAGCGGGAGACTGAAAGCCCCTAGGCTGTTTTCCCGGGGAGTGGCTCAAGATAGCTCTATGTCTTATCTCGTCTCAAACATTCTGCTCCACGTCCCATGCCCAATGCCCCATGCCCCATGCCCCATGCCCTATGCCCCACGCCCCATTAACTAAAGATCCAGAACGCTTAGAAAATCGTCTCCTAGAAATTCCAGCGGAACCAGGAGTATATTTTATGCGGGATGGGAGCGACCGCATTATTTATATCGGTAAATCGCGGAAGTTGCGATCGCGTGTTCGTTCTTATTTCCGAAACTCACAAAAATTGAGCGATCGCATCGCTACAATGGTAAAACAGGTGACAGAAATTGAATTCATCGTCACTGATACGGAAGCAGAAGCATTGGCGTTAGAAGCCAATCTGATCAAGCAGCAGCAACCATATTTTAATGTGCTGCTCAAGGATGACAAAAAATATCCATACGTTTGTATCACATGGTCTGAAGATTATCCTCGTATTTTTATCACTCGTAAACGCCAAATCGGTAAAGAGAAAGATAAATTTTATGGTCCGTATACCGATTCTCACTTACTGCGAGAGATCTTGCGTTTGTGTAAGCGGATTTTTCCTCTACGACAACGACCTCAACCTCTGTTTAAGGATCGTCCTTGCTTAAACTATGATCTAGGGCGCTGTCCTGGTGTGTGTCAACAGATGATTTCACCAGAAGAATACCGTAAAACTGTACAAAAAGTGGCGATGGTTTTTCAAGGTCGCCAAACAGAACTGGTTGAGATTCTAACAGAACAAATGGAGAAAGCAGCCGAGGCGTTAAATTTTGAATCGGCGGCACGGATTCGCGATCAAATTGCGGGGTTAAAGTCGCTGAATGCGGATCAAAAAGTATCCTTACCAGATGATACCGTTTCACGGGATGCGATCGCTCTTGCATCTGATGATCAACACGCTTGTATCCAACTGTTTCAGATTCGATCTGGTCAATTAGTTGGAAGATTAGCATTTGTCGCAGAAGTTTCGCTCTCCCACTCACCTGAAACTCAGCTAGAACCAGGAGCTATTTTACAACGCGTTTTGGAGGAACATTACCAAACTGCTGACTCAGTCGAAATTCCTACAGAAATTTTAGTACAGCACGAATTGCCAGATGGGGATTTATTGGCAGATGTTTTGAGTGAACGTAAAGGGAGAAAGGTGACGATTTTGGCTCCTTTGCGGCAAACTAAGGCAGAATTGATTGAGATGGTAGAGCGAAATGCTGAGTACGAATTGCAAAGAATGCAAAAGTTAGGCGATCGCAACCAGCAGGCGATGCAGGATTTAGCCGCCATTCTTGACTTACCGGATTTACCCCACCGTATAGAAGGTTACGATATTTCCCATATTCAAGGTTCAAATGCTGTTGCTTCTCAAGTTGTGTTTATTGACGGGTTACCAGCAAAACAGCACTATCGCCATTACAAGATTAAAAATCCTACAGTGACAGCAGGACACTCTGATGATTTTGCTAGTTTGGCTGAAGTGATCCAGCGTCGCTTTCGGAAATATGTTGAAGATCCGCAGTTGTCGCGAGCAGGTAATCCTGATTGGCCAGATTTGGTTATGATCGATGGTGGTAAAGGTCAGCTATCATCTGTAGTTGCCGTTTTGCAGGAAATGAACTTGCTAGAAGATTTGCGAGTTGTCAGTTTAGCAAAGAGACAAGAAGAGATTTTTTTACCAGGGGAGTCTCAACCTTTAGAAACTGACGCAGAACAACCGGGGGTTCAACTGTTGCGACGGTTGAGAGATGAAGCTCATCGGTTTGCGGTGAGTTTTCATAGACAGCAGAGGAGTGATAAGTTAAGGCGATCTCGTTTAGACGAAATTCCTGGCTTGGGACATCATCGGCAAAAGCTGCTGTTGGGACATTTTCGCTCAGTTGATTATATTCGGCAAGCTACAGTCGCACAATTGACGGAGGTTTCAGGAATTGGTCCCCACTTGGCTCAAGAAATTTACGATTATTTTCACCCGAATTAAATGTTTTTTCTGAAATTTCTCACGAAACAGGTTGATATTTGCTATTTATTTGTGTAATAATTGGACCATAAATTCAATATGTCAATGAAATTGACGGCTTGAATAAGCAAAGAGTACCTGAGCCCACATAAGCAGGCTCAAGTAGCCTTGACCCGAAATAAACAACAACTTCCTTGTTGAACGATTTGAAAGTCTGAGCGTGATACAGCTTTTGATCACAGTGCTAATCCTAACAAACCGAGTATCAGGTTTTCCAAACTACTAACTATGTAGTTTGCCTATCTAATACAGAGGTTGATTGTATAGCAAAATAGCGTTGAATTTACATCAGCGCTCTATTACCTTATCATCCTTGGTAACTTTTCATCTAAACTTTCCTACGTGCAAACAAGGGAATCGTTCGGTTAGTTTCACGCAAACAGACAAGCAATATAGATTATGTTCGCTTGTTTAGGGCTGCTGCTTCTTCTGGGGCTTGGGCAACTAGTCTGTGCCTACCATAGACAAAGTAGTACAAAACAGCTAAGACAATAGCGATCACAGTCCCCCAAATCCCAGGTTGATAGTCTCGCGTATAGAAACAAGCGATTAGGGCAAGAACTGCTAAAGCGGTAGCAACAAATGCACCTTGAATTCCAAATGGGCTCTGGTAAGGTCTTGGTAGATCTGGACTAGTAAGCTTAAGCTTAATGTAGCTAAGCATAACCAGAATGTAGGATATGACTGCTGCAAAAACGGTCATGTTCAAAATTACCGCATCGACTGCAACTACTTTGCCCTGTTCAACTATTACAACGCAAATAAGTCCCAGTATTGTACAAAGAATTAATGCCCTGTAAGGGATATTGTTTTTGCTGGTCACAGAAATCCATCGTGGCAAGTATCCGGCACGGGAAATAGAAAATAGGATGCGACCATAACCGTAGACAATTGAACACAAACTAGCACCCAAACCAAGAGTTAAGGAGAGTGTTGTCAGGAAATCACTTGTGGAACCCTTACCAAAATAAGCCTGTAATCCTTCTGCTAGAGGAATATTTGATTTACCAATTGCAGCAGCTCCACCGCCTACACCCGTATTCAGCACTAAAGTAAAAATTGAGACAAGAATTAGGGTAAGAATACCCGATATAAGTCCTTTAGGCATATTCCTTGGCACATCCTCAGTTTCTTCGCTTGCCATGGGGAGTAACTCGATTGCCTGGTAGAACCAGATAGCATAAGGCATTGCAGCAAAAACACCCTTCCAACCTTTAGGTAACCACTTAGCTGATTGTCCTGGATCCGGAGGAATGTTAAAGAGCAATTCTAGTTTAAACACTCCTGATTGTGACATGCTGAAATAGAATATGCCTAATATCATGATCGCTACTAAAGTCATGAAAAGACTTACTTGTAACGAAAATTCTAGACTTAGGATACAAACCCCTGTAAAAAGAGCATATATAATTACCCACACAACGTAGCTGGGAACAGAGGGAATTACAGGCTTAAGGTAGTTACTCATAGCAAAGACGAGTGCAGAAGTTCCTAGCACATACTCAACGGTGACAATCACACCACAAAGAAAGCCCCAAAAAGGTCCAAAAGCATTACGAGTGAACGAGTAAAACCCACCAGCATGCGGTAAAGCGGAGGACAGTTCAGCCAAAGTATAGACCATGCATATATACATGATCGCCATCAGAAAGGTAGCAATAGTTAAACCCCAAAAACCGCCAACGATTAAACCGTAGTTCCATCCGTAGAAGTTTCCAGAGATAACAGCTCCAACACCTAGACTCCACAAAAGAAAGGCACCAGTACTTCCTTGGAGTTGCCGTCGCTTCAAATAATTTATGGAGACGTTCTCGTAAGAAGCAAAGTTTTTACTCTTTTTTAGGAACATGTGAGATTCTCAGCGCTACTAAACTAATGTCATTCATTATGACGTTAGGGTGTAGGAAATATCACAAAAATGTTTGTGTTTCTTTAGTAGTTTAACTGTAAAGAAATGATTTACCTAGATTGTTATCACTTCAATCTCATTCAACTGGCTGATCAGTACATTTGCACCTTCTAGATTTTCTAACTCTCCTAGCCAACTAATGCCAATACATCCTGCTGCGTTGGCATTACGAGCCATCTGCATATCACCAACAGAATCTCCTACCATAAGTGTAGATAATGGTTCAACTCCTAAAGATTGACAAGCTTGCCAAAATAACACTGGATCTGGTTTACTCGGACCATCATCAACGCCTATTTGTACCTGTATGTAATCATTCAACTGATGATGTCGTACAAAAGCATGTACCTCCTCAAACGTAGCTGCTGAGAGAATTCCTAGTTTTAGTCCTGCTTCCGAGAGGTTCTTCAGTACTTCTCGACTACCGACAAACATTGGTGAAGGAGTTTTACTGACGAATCTTTCAGCTTCCTTGAAAGCTCGGCGCGCCATTATTAATGAATCAAACCACCTTAGTCCAGTTTCAGCAATATATGCTGCTGCTGCAATTTCTGTTTCTCGGCTACTGCCAACTGCTAGTAACCCAGCAGGATCTAAATTCTCTTCATGAATGCCAAAAGCCAATAACAGTGGTTTGCCAACTCCAGAAACTTGCTCGTCTATAATCTGCGCTACTTTTTGTCCTTGTTTACGCAAATACTCTTTTGAATCTTCCAATGTCCCATCTTTATCAAACAAAATTGCTTGGATGTTTGAAAATATCAAGTTTCTACATTTTATAGTTGCCAAGAAATAACATCTCCACTAATTAAGAAGTAGGTAAAAGATTGAAAGAAAATAACTGGCAAGGAGTAATGAGTTAAGTCATTTTCGGATGTTATCGGTAACTCAAGCTTTCAACTTGAAAAGATACATTGTACCTGTAGTGTAAAGTCTATATAGTCTACAATTATTCAATGTCTTGCAGCGCTCTTATTAGCAGCGCGTTTTCCTCTTCAGGTGCTTTAGCAACTAGTTTCTTCCGAGAGTAAAACAAAAAATACAAAGTCATAACACCAAGAAAAATTGCCACTCCCAAAACTCCTGGTCTATATCCTGGATTCGAGAAGCAAGAAAAGAGAGCTAGAAAGGATAGCACTATCCCTAATGCTGCACCCCAAATTCCTAAAGGACTTTGATAAGGACGGCGTAGATTTGGGCAAGTCAACTTGAGTTTGATATAGCTGCTCATTACTATGATGTAGGAAATCACTGCACCAAACACAGTCATGTTGAGTAACATTGCTCCAATTGTTTTGCCTGCAAATTGAATAGTTGCAGTGGAGGCAAGTCCTACAACAGCACCTAAAATTAAGGCGATCGCTGGGGTATGAGTCTTGCTAGTTATAGAAATCCAGCGTGGAATATATCCAGAGCGCGACAAGGAAAAAAGTATCCTCCCATAAGAATAAATGGTGCTATGGAAGCTAGCAATTAAACCAAATAGTGTGAGTATGGTCAGTATTGTAGTAACCTTGCTATCACCAAAAATTGCTTTGAATCCATCTGCTAAGGGTGCCGCTGATCCACTAATCGCAGCAGCACCACCTCCAACTCCAGTGTTTAGAACTAAAACAAACAGTGAGAGTGTTACAAGAGTGACCATGCTCCAAATCAGCGCTTTGGGAATATCTCGGGCAGTATCATGCGCTTCTTCAGCGGCTAGTGGCAAATGTTCGATCGCCAAATAAAACCACATAGCATAAGGTAAAGCTTGAAAAACACCTACCCATCCTTTAGGGAGCCAGATCGAACTTCCTTGTTGTGGGGGAATATTGAACAACAATTCATGCTGAAATTTACCTGAAAAAACTACAGCAATGAAGAAAATAGTCAACACTGCTACAGCTATTGCAGTAATGACTAACCCTGCTTTTAGCATGACTCCTACACCGCGAATGTTAATGTAAACAAAAACGGTATAAAATAGGAACCACCAAATTGGAACAGGTATGCTGGGAAATATCGTATTGAGGTAGCTACCGATAAAGAACACGACAACAGCAGGTCCCAATACGTATTCAACAACGATACTTATACCGCAGACAAAGCCTCCAAGCTTACCAAAAGCTGTGCGGGTAAATGAGTAGAACCCTCCAGCATGAGGTAGTGCTGCTGATAGTTCGGCAATACTGTAGACCATACAGATATACATGACTGCCATTAGCAATGTGGCGATCGCTAACCCGCCAAAACCACCTGCTCCTAACCCAAAATTCCAACCCGAGAAATCACCAGAAATAACAGAGCCAACGCCTAAAGCCCAAAGTAGAATCCAGTTGGCACTACGCCGTAGTTGTCGCTGTTCGAGGTATCCATTGTCTATATTATCAGAACGTTGAATACCTTTAGATTTGGAATATTTAGACATACTAAAATATTAAATTTGTACCGAGTATTCTTTACTCTGCTTTTGCGACGATTGAGAATAGGAATAAAAAGGAACAAAGCCTGCTTCTCGAAGTTCTGCTAGGCTATCCTTGACAGCCCGACTTATGTGACTGATATCTTCATCTGTATGGGCTGTTGATAAGTAACTACACGTTCCTGCAAGATGAACCCCCTTGCTAAGTAAAGAATAACGGAACAATTCTTTACCTAGATCACTAGCAGGATCTTCTATAGTATTAGAGTTACTAGAATGAGCAAAAACAAATCCTGAACCAAAATGCTCCAGCTTAATTGGAAATTCATGTTCTTGCAAGTAACTGTTTAAATCCTCAACAAATTGCGTTGTACGTTGGTTTAGTTGTTCTTGAAGGGTTGGACCCTCGACTTTAAGATGTTTGAGGACTGCTTGCGCTGCAGCCATCGCTAACGAATGTTTACAGAAAGTTCCAGCAACAAAAGTTGTTTTTGCACTTGGATAAGAATCATCCTCATAATCCCACATACCCCCATCTACTGCATCCATATATACAGCTTTGCCAGCAATTACTCCTATCGGCATCCCACCGCCGATAACTTTTCCATATGTCGCTATATCAGCCTTAATGCCAAAATATGCCTGTGCACCACCAAGATGAATGCGAAACCCAGTAGCCATTTCATCGATGATTAATGCTATTCCTAATTCCTGTGTTAATTGCCGTAATTGTTGGAGAAAGGCTTTCGGTTGAAAAGCAGGTTTGTAATTTTGCACAGGTACAACTAAAACAGCTGCTAATTCTTGCTCATGAGCTTTTATCACTTCTAGTGATTGAAAATTTCCATAATCTAAAACCAAAACATCTTTAACACTATTTGGTGTTATTCCAGGAGCGATGGGTACTGTAGATAAATTACCGTTTATAAACTCTGCTTTTACTAGTCCTGCATCGAAATGTCCATGATAAGAATTGGAAAAGATAACTATTTTATCGCGACCCCTGACTGTTCTTGCTAAACGAATCGCTGTCATCACGGCTTCCGTGCCTGTATTACTGAATGTTACGCGCTCCATTCCTGTGAGTTCACAAATTAACTCGGCGACCTCACCAACACATTCGGGTTGGAGTCCAACTTGTATTCCTTTTTCAAGTTGCTTTTCAACCGCTTCTTGGATAAAAGGCGGATTATAGCCAAATAGATGGCTACCCATTCCCATCCTAATATCTACATATTCATTGTCATCAACATCCCATACTCTAGAACCTTGAGAACGGTTTATAACGATGGGGTAGTACATCTCCTTTAAAGCTAAAGAAAATTTTCTTCTTACCGAATTTTCGGTATCAGCTAGTGCAAAATGATGGTTTTTTTTGAGCAACTTTGACCTTTTTGTTCTTTGATTGTACTGTTCGATAAATGTTGCCAAATACTTGATAATAACTGGATTAGACATGGTTAGATAGATTAATAAGTCTCAAAAATTTACAGAAAGCTTGAGTGTGTAGATCTTGAATTTGGAAAAACTATTGCTCGGATAGAATTGAAGATTGCACAAAGGAAGACACGCTAGAAATGAGCGTGCATGGATGAACTTATTTTTTATATTCTCAAATCAAGGGTTCTATAGCCGTCTTCTTTGATTCTTAAGATCAATTTTTTAACAGGGAACAATAAAGAGAACAAGTGTAATTCTAGTTACTCAAAAATCAAACAATAACCCTATATTATGAGAAATATTAGTCTCAAAAATATTTGCTGAAGCAGAACGTTACACGTTACTTCGGTCAAGTTTCTAGCCCTCGCTAGTACATCCAAATACGTGTAAAAGTGATTGATGCACAATCTTTCCTCCTTAAAACAAGCTATTTATTAAGCTCGTTTTTGTTTTGGTCTTTGAAATTTCACTTAGTTTACTGACGAAATAGCAATCTGTGTAGAAGTTGTGAAGTCAATACCCAAGAATGGGAATATACAGACAGAGTTAGTTTTCTTACCAATGATTTAGAACTGCTAATTTAAGCAAAGAAGAATTAGGTAGACCTGATTTTGTATATTTACTTTGTAGAGCGAACAAGACACTGGCATAATAAAATAAAAGCGAGCGAGATGTTCGGACTACATATTACTATTTAGGGTATGTTCCCAAAGACAATTCTGGTTCTCCTAAATTAATTAACATATAAATAATCATTGGTTAACACTACTTCTAGTAAAAAAGCTAGCGTACCCCGATAAACTAAGTAGATTCTGCTAATTCAGCTACTTTTTCTTTTTATAAAAAAATATATACTTTGTAAACCGTATTCATTATGCTTAAAATGCTACTAACTATTTGTATGCCAAATTTAGTACATAATGCGTAATAACATGTTTTTTTTGTGATAAAAAATACTAAAAATTTTTAGTCTCTTAAAAGACAATAAGTTCAAAATAATCACAAAATTTGTTCCTGAAAAAATTAGAAATCTTTAGTTTCAGACTTATACAGCAATGTTAAATATCTTCTTAAGAACTCCTTAATTGGTCATATTATACCATAATTTTAGTATTCATTATCACATCTTAGATAAAATATTAGTTTTCGTATCTAAAAAATAAAGTTAAAAAAGCTACATTTTTGATGAGTATTTGCAGTGTAATAAGCGTATCGTTTTTAACGAATTCTAAAAAAATAATGAATCAAATTATGAAATATAAATACTACATAAAATTTGCTACTCACATTGCGAGCCAAGAAGAATATTTAAACAGTATCTGTTCAGGAAGTGTTTCTTAGGAAGCATTTTTCATTTACACATGGGTTGATACACCTTGGTGAGTAGAAAACTTAACAGGGTAGCATTAGAGCTAGCTGACGTACTTTTTAATGAATGATGATAAAAAATATCAGCTAGAAAGTAAACGTGGTTCTTAAAACACCAATCAATGCATCTGCATCTTTATTCTGATCTGGAGCGTTCAAATAAATAACACCTGGCGTTATCGAGATATTATTGTTGAGTTGATACTTGTAGAAAGCTTCTACGTGTAGTGGGACTTTATTGGTTGCTCTCGAACCAAATAGAGCTTTTGCATTGCCTAAATATGGCTCAACCCCAACAATTAGACCGCCCACATTCCCTTTATTAAATAAGTCTGGGAAGGCAAATGTCACAGCATAGTTCCAGATTTCCCCATTAGGGCTAGATCTTGATTTAATGTTGGTATTACTATAATGACCCCAAGCACCAACAAAAAATTTGGGATTCAATTGGTAAGATGCTTCAGCTCCATACGAGTTTGCTGAGACTCCTGTATTAACACCACCAGGAAAATTAGCTAGGCTTGTTCCCACGACACCCGAAATTGTCGAAGCACCTTGCAGAGAACTGAATCCAAGACTAAAAATAGGAGTGCCTGGAGTATGATAACTGTTCATGTAAGTTAAGGCAAAAGACAGTTTTTTGTTTGGGCTAACCCTGAGTTGTCCTAATGCCGAATAACTCCCATTAAATAAGCCATTTCCCTTGGATGGGTTAGCTGGAGAGTCTCCTCCTCCAGCTAAGTACCCAGCACTAAGTTGAAAAGCGTTGTTAAACTTATAACTAACTCCTAAACCTGTTCCTCCACCAATGTTATAGATAGAGTTATTCTTTCCATACAGAGTTAAAGCACCACTACCACCATCTGAGTTATCAATATAAGGATTGGTAGGAGGTAAGTAGTCGGTATGAGCGCCCAACAAAGGAGCAAGATAAAACTGAGCTTTTTCTCCAATTGTGAAGTAGTAAGCTAACCAGTCAATACCTGCACTATCATTAGCATAGCCTTCTTGGGTCGTCAGAATACCTGTAGCAGTGGGTACACCACCAGGAGCGGCGGGGTTTCCCGGAAAGGAGAAGTTAGGAGTATTCCCAGCACCAATACGGGTATGCAATGTATCTTTCCCTGTAAAGCTGGTTTGTAAGTCTAACCTTACCCGGTTTTGGAAGACAGCTTGATTATTAGTCCCAGATTGATTAGACGCAGCAGCAACTGTAAACACAGCTTCTCCCACTAGCTTAGTAGTTGCAGAAAATTGACGCGCCTCTAGCTCAGCTGTTTTAGCTTCAAGATTATCGATCCTACCCCGCAGAATAGACAGTTCACTTGCAAAGTCTTGTTGTAATTTTTGTATGGTAGCTAAATCTTCCCGACGCAATAAATCAGTTGTTGCAGACTTTGTCAAGTCGTTGATGCTTTTCAAGCACGTATTCAGCCCAGCAGCAAATTCATAGCGACTAACTGCTCGTTTACCGCGAAACGTGTTATCTGGATATCCTGCAATACAACCATACCGCTCAACCAAAGATTGCAGCGCCTGGAATGCCCAATCAGTAGGCTGAACGTCTGAAAGAGCAGATACAGAAGTTAATTGGCTTATAGGGATTGTACTTAGCTGCTCTGCTGAAAAATCGCTAGGTTGCTCAGAAGTTTCCACAGAGTTTAAAGAATCTTCTGGTATTTGAGCGAGAATTTTTGTTTGTGGAACCTCTGTTAATACAGCCTCGGTTTGCCCAGGAGCTAATTGAAATTTGCTGTTCTGGAATAGTCTAATCCCTGTAGTGGGTGGAGCTTTAACTCCAAACACTGTTGTATTACAAAGGAATGAAATTATTCCAAACATCACGGAAGAAGATAGCAGATAGCGCGAAACAGATAAATTGATTTTTTCTCCTCTATGTTTTCGGAAATTAAGTTTGTACTTGCTGCATAATTGCCTGCTTTTTAACTTCATGAGTTTCTTCATCAACACTATTATCCTTTGATTTTTGAATCAGAACTTTATGAACTGTATAAGTATTAATTTGGATTATTATGTTATACCGCCTTAAGCAAATTGGTACAACTAGATCATGATTACTTCTTACTTGTGCCTAAGCGTACTTAAGCCTAACTACAAACTTTTAAAACATTTTTACAAAACTTTACATATTTTGTATTATGATCACAAAGTTCCTTATCTTACGTAAACGAAAACTTAGAATGATTTGTTACAAACTTCGCCGTAATAGAAATGCCAAAATTAGGGTAACCCAACATTTATAGGGGTTTGTTGGGTTTCGCTATCGCTCTACAAACCTACAATTCTATTTATCTTGTAAATATCAAACAGGAACCCTATATATCGTTAAAAATTTTCATTCAATCGGATATACAGTCCTACTTACGAGATTATCAGCGAGCATTTGTTTAAAAAGAATATATGCCTGGAAGCGTCTTACTTGCGTTAGATAATGTGGTCTTTCCAGAACAGACAACAACTTAAATATTTGAGTGTTTACCGCTATCGTTCGCTAACTTGCTGGGTTGTTATATGTAAATTTTTGGGGATATGTTAAATATTCTTGTGTTTTTGGGATCAAAGGAAATACGGGAATTTAGACGCTAAAATATTAGGGATCAGTGAATTTATAAAGAAAAACCTCTATCTATAAAGAATATGCACTAAAAAAATAACTTATGTATCTAAAGTGAGAGAACAAGCAAATTCAAGGCTAACATAATAAAATAAAGACAAGTATAGGCTCGGCACTCCCTTTAATTTATACAATATGACCCCATTACTTGTCCAAATCTATAAACCTTTTTTTAGGTTTACAAGTTTAATTTACCTTTTTTAAAAACAGTTATGATGACATTAAGAAATTGTGAAATCCAAAAATTACAAAAAATTCGCTGCCCGAACTGCGGTAGCGAAGGAGAAAGGCATTATCTTACTGAAGATGAGTTAACCCGAACGCAATGCCCTAGCTGTGACTATTTCATGGTGAATTGCACTCGTACCGGCAAAGTTATAGAGGCTTATGCTCCTGGTATTTATGTTGGAGGTAGGGGATAGGACTTAAAACAAGGGAGATAAGCAAGATTAATGCTTCTTGTCCTCCTTGTCTCTCTCAGTCTCTGATCCCGCGTCTAAGTTGTCCACAAGCAGCATCAGCTTCTAAACCACGAGAGTAGCGAACGCTCACAGCAATTCGTTGTTGCTTAAGAATTTTCATGAACGAATTAATGCGATCGCCACTCGGTCGTTTGTAGTCTGCTTCTTGGATGGGATTGTAAGGAATTAAATTGACATGACTCTGAAATCCCCGCAAGTGTTGCGCCAATTCTAAAGCGTGTTCTGGTAAATCGTTGACACCAGCAAGGAGAATGTATTCAAAACTGACACGACGTCCTGTCATTTCAACATACTCTCGACATTCCGTCAAAAGATCTTTGATAGGATAAGAACGAGCACTAGGGATAAGCTGTTCTCTTAGAGCTTGATTCGGTGCGTGAAGACTCACAGCGAGAGTAACTTGCAATCTGTTTTCAGCAAACTCTCGGATGCGATCGCGAATACCAACAGTAGAGACAGTTAGCGATCGCTGTCCTATCCCCACGTCTTGATTGAGAGATCTAATAGATCCTAGAACGTTATCTATATTCAATAACGGTTCGCCCATACCCATAAACACAACATGGCTGACTCGTTGTTGAAAATCTTCCTCAACCGTCAAAACTTGATCAACAATTTCGTGACGAGCCAAATTACGCTTGTAACCACCCTTACCAGTAGCGCAAAAATCACAAGCCATTGGACAGCCGACTTGAGTAGAGACGCAAACCGTCAGACGGGGTTTTGAATTTCCCCCTCCCTCAAAAGTAGGAATACCAACGGTTTCAATAATTTGGTTATCAGCTAGCTGTAAAAGATATTTAACAGTACCATCACGAGCAACAGAGCGGTAATGTAAAGTTGAGCGCCCGATAGGAATTTCTTCAACTTCAGCGCGCCATTGTTTGGGAAATACAGAAATATCAGCGAGCGATCGCACTTTCTTTTGATAGATCCACTCGTGTAGTTGCTTCCCTCTATAAGCTGGTTGTCCTTGCTGCTGTACCCAAGTCGTTAACTCGGTAACAGAAGCACCCAGTAAAGGAGGAGTTACTAATTCTGTCGATGCTTTTTCTAATTTTTTTTGAATAAGAGAGTCAACCTGAGACATAGAAGGAATACGAGAGGATGCTATGACCTCTATGCTAACGCTTACTACCCAAAGATTGCAGAAGTTCGCTTTTTGGTAAAATTAGCGGTAGTTTTCTTTTTCTTGAAACTTCTATTGTTTCAAGCTTGCTGTAGTTCTTCGTTACTAACCCAATTGTTGAAGAAGCAAGCTGTTCTTGAGCAGGGCTGGAATAATGTTAACGCGAATAGAAATTGATGGCTTCAAGACGTTTGAAAAATTTGGTCTAGATATTGGTTCGTTGCAAGTGATTCTTGGAGCTAATGCTTCTGGTAAATCCAACCTATTTGACGCGATTCGGTTTCTTTCCCGTATAGCTCAAACTGACTTGCGAACGGCAACTGAAGAGTTGCGTGGTGAACCTGTTGAGCTATTTCGCTTTCAAGCTGATGGTAAACCCAGCACTCGTATGAATTTTGCCGTTGAGTTAATGCTCGCTCCGCAAGTCACTGATTTTTGGGGTGACACAGTAAAAATTTCTCATTCTCGCGCACGTTATGAGGTAGAAATAGAGCTGCGCCAAATTTCCCCAGGACTAGAACAGCTCGTCGTAGTCAGAGAAGTAGCATACCCTATCCTAATTGAAAATGATCTGTGGTCAGCAGAACAAGAAATCTCACCTGAATTCCGCCAAGCATTTCTTAAATATCGACATTCCTCGCCTTGGCTAACGACAGTCGAAACAGACGATAAGCGTCGTTTCCAAATCTTAGTAAATGGTCAAGTAAGTCGTACCCACTCAGCTACGAATGCTGAAGCAACAGTCCTTTCCAGCATCACCAGTGCCGAGTTTCCTCATCTTTACGCCATTCATGAGGAAATGCGATCCTATCGCTTTCTCCAGCTTGACCCAATCCAACTGAGACGCCCTAGTCCTACGACTGCTGCTTTGGTATTAGAACCAGATGGGTCAAATTTTGCAACAGTCTTAGCTAGAATTCAAGCACAGACAGCGACAGAAAGTCAACCAAAAGGAGTAATAGCAGATATTGCAGCAGATTTGACTGCTTTAATTCCTGGGGTAGTAGATTTGAACATCTCTCTAGACACTAAAAATAAAGAGTACCAAATTGAAATTAGTATGAGAGATGGTGTTACCTTTAGCTCTCGTGTTATCTCCGACGGTACTCTACGAGTTCTCGCGCTTCTAACTGTGTTGCATGATCCACAACATCACGGTTTAATCTGTTTTGAAGAACCAGAAAACGGGATTCATCCAGAAAGGTTGAAAACGCTGATACAACGGCTGCGACAAGGGGTAACAGATCTTGCTAGTGAAGAAGTAGAGGAAACCGAACCATTATCTCAGATGTTGCTTAATAGTCACTCACCAGTAGTTCTTTCAAGTCTAGAAGAAGGAGAAGCAATGTTTGCTGACATTGTTAGCGTTGTTAACCCCGAAGCTGGTACCGTAACGAGGAAAACTCGTATCCGATCTGTAGGCATTCCACACCAGCGACTTATGGTAAATTCAATAGCTGGTGAATCTGTAAGCCGCTTAGAGGTGGAACGTTATCTCCATAGTGTTGACAGCGAGAGATAGAGTGATGCGCTATTTGGGATTAGCTTTGTTCGCTGAAGGTTCAACCGACTATCAATTTTTTCCTCCTGTTTTACGTCGTGTAACAGAAGAATTGTGTTTGCGCAACGCTCGCTTTAGTGTAGAGATATCTGAGGTTTTAAGGCTTTATACACCTAAAGATTACCGCGATAGTGACCTTACCACTCAAATTTTATCAGCTTCTCGTGAAGCTCTAGGTGCTTTCAATATACTATTTATTCATACTGATGGAGCAGGCGATTCGTTAGCAGCTTACGAGGAGAGGGTTAAACCTGCACGCGATCGCATTCTGACAGACTTAGGTAAACAGCAGGAGCGAATAGTGGGTGTTGTCCCGGTTCGTGAGATGGAAGCTTGGACGTTAGTGGATGGAGAAGCTTTGCGTGGTGCATTCGGCACAGTTCTCAATGATGAAGCGTTGGGTATACCAAAAAGAACACGTGACGTCGAAGGCATTTTTGATCCAAAGCAAGTTCTTGAGCAGGCTTATGGTAAGGTTGTTGGCAGTAGGCGGCGTTCTAAACGCAAGGTAGCAGATTTTTTTGACGCTATCGGAGAACGGGTGCGGCTAGAACGTTTACGAGAAGTACCAGCTTATCAGGACTTTGAAAAGGAACTTCAGACCGCTCTTATCGAACTTGGGTATTTCAGTTAATGGAACATTCATCCCACGTTCCAACCCAAAGGGGGAGCGTGAGATGAACACTCTTGCTAACTGGTAATTCGCCGCATTGCTTCTTCTACATTCTCACGACTATTAAATGCAGAAATGCGGAAGTATCCTTCACCCGATGCCCCAAATCCAGAACCAGGTGTACCGACAACATTCACTTTTTGCAGCAGTTGATCAAAGAAATCCCAGCTAGATAAACCCTCGGGGGTTTTTACCCACACATAGGGTGCATTCACACCACCAAACACCTGTAAACCAGCAGATTCTAGCTTCTCACGAATAATTTTGGCATTTTCCATGTAAAAACTGACTAATGCCTTGGTTTGTGCTTGACCCTCTGGTGAATAAACCGCCTCAGCTCCTCTTTGAACAATATAAGATACACCGTTAAACTTTGTAGACTGGCGGCGGTTCCAAAGCTTCCACAACTCCACGTCTGAATTATCAGATGCTTTAGCTGTTAGTGTTTTGGGTACTACTGTGAGCGCACAGCGGGTTCCTGTAAAGCCTGCATTCTTAGAGAATGAGCGAAACTCGATCGCGCAATCTCGTGCTCCTTCAATTTCGTAAATCGAATGAGGAATTTCTGGATCAGAAATAAACGCTTCGTAAGCTGCATCAAAGAAGATGATCGAGCCATGTGCTTTAGCGTAATTCACCCAAGCTTTTAGGTGTTCCTTTGTTGCAACTGCACCTGTAGGGTTATTTGGGAAACACAGATAAATCAGATCGACTTTCTGCGAGGGAATCTCTGCCGTGAAGTTATTAGCAGCTGTGATTGGTAAATACACTAAGCCACCAAATTCACCAGCCTCGTTTGCTGGACCTGTATGTCCTGCCATAACGTTAGTGTCCACGTACACAGGATATACTGGATCTGTCACTGCAATAGTGTTATCCGAGCCAAAAATATCCAGAATGTTCCCTGTGTCACACTTTGAGCCATCAGAAATAAAGATTTCGCTCTCCTCAATTTCACAGCCACGAGCTTGGAAATCATGAGCAGCAATCTTTTCCCGTAGCCACTCATACCCTTGCTCAGGACCATATCCTTTAAATGTAGCGCGATCGCCCATTTCTTCTACAGCTTTGATCATTGCTGTCCTGCAAGCTTCTGGCAATGGCTCAGTTACATCCCCAATCCCTAGCCGAATAAGTTTAGCATCAGGATTTGCGTGTGCGAATGCATTCACCCGTCGGGCAATTTCTGGAAACAGATACCCTGCTTTAAGCTTTAGATAATTGTCGTTAATGGTTGTCACGATTAATTGCGAATAACTCCGTTAGAAAGTTTACCGCATACTATGTTCAATTCATAAAAAGGAGTCAGGAGACAGAATTCAGGAGTCAGAATACACCACCCATAAAGAGATGGTGTTTTAGGAAAAATTTTAACCCCTATCTCGGTAAGGAGTAGACGAGGTTTTAACCAGTATTTATCATTATGACTCCTGCCTCCTGAGTCCTGAATTCTTCTTTATAAAAATGTTATGAAATAATGATTTTTTGTTTAAGAATCAGCATTTTTTACTACAATTGTTATCTCAACGTACTTCTAAAATTGGACTTAACTTAGTCAAGTTATAAATTATTGAGGAAGACAAGGGATTACGTACTGTGTTTTAAGTTTAGCCCAACTGCGTTCTTCTTCAATTTTAAGAAAATAACTTTTTCTGAACCCAGTTAGTAGGAGAAGACGTGTGAATCAAAATTATTCAACAAAATGGTGGGCTGCTTTTACATGCATCGCTTTTCTAGAAGCAATATTGCTTATAATGCTACTATCTGGTCAAACTTCTATACAGCTTATATTAGCAATTGTTGTGATAGCAATGCTGTTGTTTTTAAGCCCTCGTCTTGATGATGTAATTTCATTTACCTTTGATAGAGGAAGCTTTGACAATAAAATAAATTCAATGAACAAGAAAGTGACCACAGCTAAAGCAAGAGCAGACAAGATGATATTGCTATCAATGACTAAATCAACGTATGACCATCTTAAAAAAATTGGCTCTGGTAACTTTGGTAGTTACAAAATGACTGAAAATTTAGAAAGAGAGGTTTATCACCTTTTAGATCTAGGTTATATAGATAATATAGAAAGGGTTCGCAGCATCCCATACGAAGCCGATAATCTTTCAGCATACTTAAAAATAACTGATGCAGGTAAGCAATTTATTGAACTGCGTAAAAGTGTAGAAGAAGACAAGTAAACAGTTATCAGTTATCAGTTATCAGTTATCAGCCAAGAATCTTGTGAGAAAGCAGGGTTAAGCCCCCTACCATATACCTTGATCACTGATAACTGTTTACTGATAACTGTTCCCTACGCCCCATTCCCCATAAAAAAATATCTATAAGCGGTGTAGGCAAGTGTCACAACCCCGGTGACAATAGCAGACTCATCGATTTCAAATTGAGGATGATGCAAGGGATAATTTGTGGTTCTGTCTTTAAAACCTACACCCAAACGAAACATAGAACCGGGAGCGTGTTCTAAATACACAGAGAAATCTTCAGCACCAAGAGAAGGTTCAGGTAAGACTTGGACGCGATCGCTACCCCAAGCTTCTTCTGCTGATACCTGTAACAACTGCGTTAAGGAATAATCATTCTGGACGCTTGGTACACCGCGACGATAATTGACTTCATATTTTGCACCGTAGGAGTTGCAGACGTTGGCGACAATTTGTTCAATCCAGTTTGGTAGATTGGCGCGAGTTTCTGGATGGAGCGATCGCACTGTTCCCAATAACTTAACTTGATCTGCAATTACATTTGGTGCTCTACCACCGTTAATTTGTCCTATACTTACCACTACCGGGCGCAAGGGGTTTTGCGTTCGGCTAATAGCTTGTTGTAATGTGGTAATAACTTGTGAAGCAATCCAGATTGCATCAACGGCTTCATGAGGACGAGCGCCATGCCCAGATTCTCCGATAATAATAATCTCTAAATCATCAGCTGCTGCTGTCAACGCTCCGTAACGTACGCCAATTGAACCTGCCGGTATTGAAGGGAAAACATGAACACCTAATATACCAGAGACATTTTCCATTGCCTTGTCTTGCACCATCCAACTCGCACCTTGGGCAATTTCCTCTGCTGGTTGAAATAAAAACCTTACCTTACCAGGTAACTCCTCTGCGATTTGAGACAAGACCATAGCTGTTCCTAGTCCCACCGTCGTGTGGACATCATGACCACAAGCGTGCATTTTACCTTCGGCGCGAGAGACGAAGTCTAAACGAGTACGCTCCTGAATTGGCAAAGCATCCATATCAGTACGAATTGCCAAAGTTCGCTGATCTTTCCCAGTGGTTAGTAATTCTCCAACAACTCCGGTTCTCCCTACCCCTTCTTGCACATGAAGACCACTGGAAGACAATACCCCAGCAACAAAAGCAGCCGTTTGGTATTCTTGACCACTAAGTTCTGGGTGAGCGTGAATGTGACGACGAATCTCGATTAACCGGGGGGCTAGTTTTGTAGCTAAGTCTTTAATACGGGTAAGCATTGAGGAATAATTGGGTATTGGGGATTGGGTATTGGGGATTAGGTATTGGGTATTGGGCGGAAAAAGTGTTGAAGGGGGTTTGACCTGTCTAATTTTTAACAAATTCGCGGAATTCAAGAGTCCGCAGTGCGGTGGGGATGGATAGCGGGAAAAGAATGGGGTGACGCTCGTTCTTCGCTAACGATGCCCCATTCTTTTACAACCTACCACCGGACTGGTTTTGAATGTATTGCTTGACAGTTTCTAGTGGCGCACCACCACAAGATACAATACACTTTGAATCGTGCCAAAGTTTAGCCTTACCCCAAGAGTATTTATCAATGGTAGATTTATATCTTTCTCTCAATATTCTACTGCTTGCTGATTTTAGAGATGCTATCAAATCAGAAATATTATTATCTGGATGTAAGTCAATTAGTAAATGTACATGGTCTGGTTCGCCATTGCAATCCTCTAATTTAGAGTTATTTGACTCTAATACGCGTACAAATACTTCCTTCATATCATGAATCATTTGCTGTGTAAATACCTTACGCCTATACTTAGTCACAAACACCACATGCAGGTGAATAGAAAAAACAACGTGTGAACCGCTTCGCAACTTAATCATAAAGATTTCTTGTCATGTCTGGAAATTCTGCTATATTGATTGTAGTTAAATATATCGAGTCAAGCAAGTTAGTTACTGTTATTCGTTGATAGAAACTCAATCTAGCTGTTTCGTGTGTTTAGTATCAGCTAGGAGTTTTTCGATGACTTTTAAAAGTAAAGAGCAAAAAAAACAAGATAAAGAAAAAAACAAAGATACATATATTTCAACTGTTGTGCAGCATCTAAAACTATCAAGTCTTGGGTATGCTGTAATATCGGATATTTTGGAACATGCGAACAGTTTATACAATACTTTGACTTACAACCTCAGACAAGGATTTTTTGTATACAACACGTTAAATTTTCAGTCTATAGCTTATGATTTGCAGACTGATTTTAAGGAAAATTATCATTACAAAATGCTGCATTCTCAAGCAGCACAATCTGTATGTCATAAAGTAGCCGAAAATTTCAAATCATTTAAACAGCTTTTGGATAAGCATTATATTGATGGTTCTAAGAAACCCAAACTCCCTGGTTATCGTATTCCCGGAGGCATGTTCGAGGTTACTTACCCTGGTCAATCTGTTAAAATTGCGGTTGAACATGGGATAAAATTTGCATCTGTTTCAACGGGCTTGTTATTCAAAAAGCGGCATAAAGAAGATGTAACAGGGACTCATCTTAACGAGTGTATAAAGATTAGAGTGCCTGATGCAGTCGATGTATTAACAATTGTTGAATTAACTATTACTTCAAAACATGGTGAGATTTATTTACATTGGGTATGCAGAAAAACTCATGTAGTAATAACTACATTAGATAAATCACATGTTTTAGGAGTAGATATTGGTCTGAATAACTTTGTGACCTGTATTCCTAATACTGGAGAACAAGGCTTTATTATAAATGGGCGACCACTAAAATCAATAAATCGGTTTTATAACAAAACTGTATCCAAGCTAAAAAAAGGTAAGGATGTAAATTTTTGGAGTGGGAGTTTAGCTAGGGCAACACAAACTAGAAATAATCAAGTACGCGATTTTATCAAGAAATCATCACGTATTATAATTAACAAGTGTTTAGAAACAGGGATAGGTAAAATTGTATTTGGCTGGAATGAAGGAATCAAAAATGAGATAAATAACGGAAGGGTTAATAATCAAAACTTTGTGCAAGTGCCGTTCACCGCATTACGAGATACGCTTAAGTATTTGTGTGAAAGACACGGCATAGAATTTATAGTTGTTGAGGAATCCTACACCTCAAAAATGTCTTTTTTTGATGGTGATGAATTACCTGTATTCGGCAAAGAAACCGAAGCTCACAAGGAACACAAACCTTCTGGGAGAAGAACAAGACGCGGGGAATATAGAACAGCTAACGGAACAATTATAAATGCGGATGCAAATGGTGCATCAAATATCTTGAGAAAAGCACAAATTGACATATCTCAAATCACTTTGCGGGTATGCCAAGCCGTAGCTAAAATCAACATTTGGATAGGTAAAAAATTACCATCACGTAAAGGTACGGCAGCAAGCTTGTCTTGCTGTACGACTATAGGAGTAACTGAACCTGCTCAGTAAATTAGAAACCCCATCCGCCATGCGGTGGGGTGGTTCATGAGGCTCTCCCAGTCGCCAATACCCAGTACCCAGTACCCAATCCCTAGTTTATTTATTGTCCATAGCAAGTTGTCCCACCAACAGGTCCTGATTTAAAAACGTCGCAACCTGTAGGCGTTGGACGCTGTAATGACCAACCATAGGGTTTGTTAGAACTAACAATTCCAGTAGGTAAAGTCGTGAGCTGGAAGTTTGCACCTCGGAAATTAGTCAGCAGCAATTTAGCTCCTTTGAGGTTAGCCGCTTCTAAATTAGTGCCGAGCATACCAGCAAAACTTAAATCAGCATTTTCCATTGAAGCTGCTTTGAGATTCGCTCCTGTGAGGGAAGCATTGGTTAAATTTGCCCCATTTAATACAGCTGATGTCAAATTTCCGTTTGTAAGGTCAGCATCTGATAGATTAGCCTGAGACAAATTAGCCCCAGTTAAATTGACCTCTCGCAAATTTGCTCCACTTAAGTTAACTTTTGTTAAGTCGGCTCCACTCAAATCACACCGGACACAAGAATTTGTTGCCTTCAATTGTTCCAAGTCGCGCTGATTAGCTGCAAAAGCGTGCTTTGTAAACCCAAGACAAATAAATAGGGTAACGGTGACGGCAATTTTAAGTTTCATATTTTCTACAGATAAAAGTTGAGAGATTAAGCATCGATATATTGCTATTGTTACAGTATCACCCAGAAACCCTACTTCCCTAAAACATACTGTTGAATGACCCAACAGTACGACGATTGACCACTGCCAAGGGTTTACTTGTTGTATTGGTCTTTGTTACTATTCTGGCAAACATACTACAAGTAACGTTTTTTGTCAACAAAAATACAAATACAATGGGCACGGAGTAATGAGAATTGGGCATTGGGCATAGCGATATGAAGAAATAATAAAACAGTGATAAAAAATACGTAAATTCTGGTATATAGGGCTAGGCAAAGCTATAAATAGCTCCTAGAATAGGACTATCAACACAAAGCACTCAAGCCCCGAAGAGGAGCAAGAGGAAGTTGGCAGACTACAGGTTGCCGAAAAATTTACGAGTGATTGTCGTTTGGTAGGTTAATTTACACCTTCTAAACTCCCTCTGTAGGTCTAACCTGAAAATTGCCAGCATACCTATACTGAAACTATATAGACAAGGAAACTCAGAACCCCCCTTATCAAATCAAAAATTGATCAGGGGGGTTCTTATTTCAAAAGGAGGCTGGGGATTAGCGATTAAGGTTAGGCTCTGGGCGTGAAAATAAAATGCCCATTTTAGGATTTCAGACATGGATGTTATCGCAAAATTAAGGTTCTGTATCGCGTTTCATACTGCTGGATAGTCTTGGTGAGGATTTCAGGGCAAACGCATTAAAACTTAAAAAAGACCAAAAAATGAGTAATAAATTAATAATCGTGTATGTATAAAACTGCTTCAAAAAATCGCTTAGTTCAAATCACAGGGATGTCGGCAAATGCACCCATTTATTCTTCCGTCTTCAACGCGAATTTTTCTAGAACCTCAGTGAGTTATTTGAGTTAACTAACCAAAGGTGTTGCAATCTCACGGATCAGATCAGATGGGTTGTAGTTATCTGTGATCACTTGTGGGCAACGTGTACAAGCTGCTTTACCTTCTTGTTTCCACCACCGACAATCTCGGCGTATAGAACAAGCGGGTAATTCTTCCACTACCTCGGGCAAATTCTTAACAATCCGGATTGCCAGACGACAATCTCCACCATCAAAATGCTGGCAAGCCTTAGTAGCACAAGCTGCTGCTGTGCGAAAAATTTCAGATGGTGTAATAGGTGTAGCCTTTGCTATTAATTCATCTGTTACAGGTTGTGGTTGCTTAAGGTAAGCAACATGAGGTTTCTCTACAGTCCCACCAACTACACCAAAAACAACGCTGTCCACTGATTCTGGTCTAGCACTCGGGCAAAGTATTATTTCACTAGCAGTAATTTCTTCTATCAATCAAGCCTCCAGCGAAGAGTATTTGTTAGACTTGAGGCTAATAATTAAGAAAAACTCGGACTATCTGGTGGGACAACTAACCCAACTACGATTGGTACTAGTGCTCTTGTACCACCTGCAACACTTATTGCTTCTTCATCAGATAAAGCTGAGAAAAAATCAGCCTGGTTCCGCCGTGCTATAGCATTGTTCACAGCATCACCAATTAGATCGTTGATGTCAACTAGATTTTTAGAGTTTCTTTGGTTGTTATCCATTTCCACTTTCCTCTTAATTGACGACTGTTATCCTTTACCAAGGAGTCATCATAATTACTGAATTTAATATAACACTCTACTATAGCGGGCGCGTAAATAAAACAACTATTTCAAACAAGTAAAAGCCTTGATCTATCGTAGTTGGCTATAGGTTTTAAGTTTCTTCCTGGACTTTTCCCCGTTTCTTGGGAAGTTTCCTCACAGGCGTGCATAATTAAAGATATATATCAACCTTAAACGATTTCTGAAGCAACCAAGTATACCTTATGCACTAGTTCCTATTTCGTCTTTAGATTAGTATCATCAATTCTCCGCGACCAAAATCCAGCTAAATTTTCGCGTAGAGGTTCTGGCTTACCTATACCTTCAAACGGCGTCCGCATCGTCTCCTCGATCAGTTTATTAATTCTTTTCAGTGTCTTCTTATCTTGCGGTTGCCAATAAAGATAATCAGCCCAAGCCTCTTCCGTCCATGCTAGCATTCTAGTCATTAAGCAGATCGCGTTCCACCACTTTTCCCTGCTTAAATTGAGCAATAGAGCGTTCCAAATGGGCTGCATTTGCTGGAGATTTTAATAAATACACCGTCTCCATCAAACTGTTGAAAAACTCTAGCGACATCACAATCGCATCATCTGCGTCCCGTCTGGTAATGATCGTATAGTCAGCATCTTCTGTTACTCGATCTAAAACTGTCTTCAGGTTATTTCTAGCCTCCCTAAAAGAGATAACTTTCATTTTGCTCAAACCTGTACTGTTTCTTGTACAAGTCTAGCCGTTTACTGAAAATTCTGCAATCAATATCTCTGTCATATTGACTTTTGAATGCGTGACTTTTGACTCTCGCACGATCATTAGCTTTTTACTTCAATTTCTGTGAGTTAGACTACTTTTAGTATTTCTTCAAATGTTCTAAATAGACAGCAACATCTATTCTAATTTTGCTAGATCTTTGTTAAGAAACTTTACATCCCTCTTAACACTAGGAAATAGTCCTTATGGTAGTTGTACATGAAAATAATACACTACATCACGTTGTAATTATTGGTGGTGGCTTTGGTGGACTGTATACAGCAAAGACTCTTGCCAACGCGAATGTAAATGTTACTCTCATCGATAAACGGAACTTTCATTTATTTCAACCACTTTTATATCAAGTTGCAACAGGTACACTATCACCGGCTGATATCTCCTCACCATTACGGGCTGTATTTAGGAAAAGCAAAAATACAAAAGTGTTGTTAGGAGAAGTAAACGATATTGATCCAGAATCCCAAGTAGTTATTTTGGGTGATAGAACAATCCCCTACGATACATTAGTTGTTGCCACAGGTGCTAACCATTCCTATTATGGTAACAATCACTGGAAACCAATGGCTCCTGGCTTAAAAACTGTTGAAGACGCCATAGAAATACGTCGCCGGATATTTTCAGCATTTGAAGCAGCGGAAAAAGAAACTGATCCTGAAGTACGTCGTGCTTGGTTGACTTTTGTAATTGTCGGTGCTGGTCCTACTGGTGTAGAATTAGCAGGTGCGATCTCAGAATTGGCTTACAAAACTCTCAAAGAAGATTTCCGTAACATCGACACCTCAGAAACTAAGATTTTGTTATTGCAAGGAGGCGATCGCGTTCTCCCTCATATGGCTCCCAAGTTATCCAAAGTAGCAGAAGCATCTTTACAAAAGTTAGGTGTTGTTACCCAAACTAATACTAGAGTGACAAATATTGAAGATGACGTCGTTACTTTTAAGCAAGGTGATAAAGTTCAAGAAATTGCTTCAAAAACTATCTTATGGGCAGCGGGTGTGAAAGGTTCCGCTATGGGGCAAATTTTAGCGAACCGTACAGGTGTAGAGTGCGATCGCTCCGGACGTGTGATTGTAGAACCGGATTTGAGCGTCAAGGGTTATAAAAACATTTTTGTAATCGGAGATTTAGGCAACTTCTCTCATCAAGATGGAAAACCCTTACCTGGTGTAGCACCTGTAGCCAAACAAGAAGGAGAGTATGTAGCTAAACTCATTCAAAAACGCCTTAAAGGTCAAACACTACCACAATTCCGCTACAACGATGTAGGTAGTTTGGCGATGATTGGGCAAAATTTAGCTGTTGTAGATTTAAGCTTCATCAAACTCCAAGGTTTCATTGCTTGGGTATTTTGGTTAGTAGTTCACATCTACTTCTTAATTGAGTTCGACACTAAATTACTAGTAGTCTTTCAGTGGGCATGGAATTATCTCACTCGTAGTCGTCGCTCTAGATTGATTACAGGTAAAGAAGCTTTTGTCCAACCCCAAGTTTTTATAGAGACAAAAACTGTTACCAATGATGCTCCTTCGACAACTACAAAAGCGAAAGAACCTTACAAGGTAGGAGTATAAAAAGATAGATACTTTAGTTAAAAATTATACGAATTTTGATTTGGGAAAAAATATGTAGATACGTAGGGTGCGCTATAGACGAAGTCCGTAACGCACCGCTTCAATTTTCGTGCGAACAGGATGCGCAGGTGTCATATGTAGTGCGGTTAGGATGTGTACGTGTCATACCCAGCGAGCATCTTGCTCGCACTCCCAAATATTTGTATAGGTAGTTCCAGTAGTCCAGAAACGAGATCGACTGGAGGTTGAGCGATCGCTATTTGTCTTTATACACCATATAGTTTCAACTTGCTGGACGTACCACACGAATTAGTTTTCCTAGTAAAGATTCTTCTGATATCACAGCTTCATTTATTCGTGCTGCAAACTGCTCCCAGTTACGATTGTTGGTACAAACAATAATGCCGAAGTGATTACAATCACGACGATGCAAACGGATAAAATCATCTCTATTGATAGTTAATATCGCGCGTTGTTGACTTGTAGCAAATGCCAGCACTTGATCATCAGGTATACTTTTGTCTGCATTTCCTGCTTCCTGAACTGTCAAAACATCGTGTCCCAAAGCCCGTAACAATTCAACAACTGGAAAGGGAAACTGTTCGTCTGCGTACAACCGTGCCATCAACTAAGCTACTTCATTACGTTCAATTGCCAATTCGATTTCATCGGGGTGAACTTCAGCATATGCCCAAGCATTAGCTAAATCTTTTGCTGTAATGCTTGGATAGCTTGTTAAAAGGTCAGCATCACTATATCCGCTACGGCGAGCTTCCACAAGTACCCACACGGGAATACGAGTTTTAGCAATGCGCGCTTCTCCACCACAAACTCCGGGAGTTTTTTCAATTCCTTGCCAGTTACTTGTAAGACTTTGAGCAAGTAACTGTATAGCCTGCACTTTTTCCTCAGCACTAAGCGCAAGAAGTTGTGGTTCTAACTCTTTGAGTGTCACAAATGTAAATCCTTGGAAGCAGGTGGCTTTCAATATAATTTTATCATTGTCATTCGCTCGCGATTCTCAAGACTGAGAGAAATTAATGCTTTACTGTGCTAGGGAACAACATGATTGTGGATCTCCCAGAGAACATCCCGTTAATTCTGATTAGGACAAGGCGAAGCAGTAGGTTGAGATGATGGGGTAGCAACAGGTGCATGAGCCACAAAATAAATTTGACCATCAGGAGTTTGCACTATACCTTGCGCTTCCACAATTGAAGGAATTATCTTGTTTTTATTCTTGTTCCTTCTATCTTTATTGCTGTATTCCTGCTCATGCTCTTCCTTGTTCCTTTGTTCAGCGGCTTGTATATTTTTAATTTCCTGCATGTCTTCCGCAGTCGCTAGAGGAATATCAGGATTTCTACCTGGCAATAATTGTAGTGGGTTTGGTGGGATGCTACCTTTTCCTGTGATGACGAATGAACCCAAGGGTTTCGCTGTTGGGCTACTGGGACAAAGTGGGGAAAATTTAGTGGCTGCGTCAGATATTTGTGTTGGTAGTTCTAGTAGTCCAGAAACGAGATCGACTTGAGGTTGGGCGACAGTGATTTGTCCCTGTAAGCCTAATTGTGAACTTGCAGTAATATCATTTGTTTGGGTTTCTCGGGGTGAGAGAGTATCATTGGCACAAAGCATCAGATATGGGAGATGGATTTTTAGCATTAAATTGAGATTTGTCAAAAATCCAGTATCCGTGATATAAGAAAAATGTTATGTGCAGCTTTGACTATGTCAATTCTTGACTCCAATCAAAGTTATACTTTTAGCCGATACTTTGAGCTCGGCTTTGAAGCTAGCGAACTGGCTCAAGAATTTGGCTATAGTTTAACTCGAAAACCGCTCAATTTACCCCAGTTCCCTGATGAACTTGACCGTTTGGGAGAATTGCGCGATCGCATTGAGGAAGTACTACCATTTGTACCCTTGACTAACGAACTGGCAAGACGAGAAATTCTCATCTCGCGGGTGGTAACAGAGTTAATCCATTACACGCAGGCAGAATTACGAATTGAATATAGTTTGAAGGTTTCTAATTGGCTTCAGGGCAATCTAGATTATTTACTGCGAGTAAATTCTGTTAATCAACTATTAGTAATAGAAGCAAAATACGAGGATTTGACGCGAGGTTTTACGCAGTTAGTTGCGGAATTGGTGGCGCTTGATCAGTGGGAGAATGCCACAACAGTTGACCAACAGCCTATTTTAATTGGCGTTGTTTCTACAGGTACAATATGGCAATTTGGTAGACTCGACCGCAAGGCAAGGCATTTTGAACAGGGGATTAATAGCTATCGGGTTCCTGAAGATTTGGAGCAAGTTATGCGCATTTTAGTGGCAGCTTTGAAAGAAAATTCGCCCTGAGCTAAAGTTCGGGCGCTTTAGCTAGCAAGGAGCTAAAAGCTCAAAATGTACTTGGGTAAAAATCTTAGTCAAAGTAGCAAGGTGAGATAGGGTAGGGAATAAAGCTTACTCCGTCTAGCTTCCAGACTTTTTTACAGAGAATAGAGATGAAAAAATAATGTAGGACAAAATCACCTGCATGAGTTCTCCCTGCCCAGAAATAGTAAGTAAATGAGGTAGTCTAAGCAGGAATTAAGCTTTTATGCAAACATTCTTGTAGTAATCAGACTGCTGAATCAATTGCTTTTGTTTGAAGGAGGTGAAAAAATTATCAATAAATAGCTCATAAGTAAAAATTCTGTGGCTGATGTATCAAAATATTGGAAATTTGTCAAGTTAACCTCTAACAATAAGTATAGAGTTGAAATGATTGCTGCTGTTAGAACTTATGTTGAATCATCATTTCCAAGCAGATTTGACGTTGCTGATACAGCGATTCAGCAGCAATTTTGGCAAAAAATGCGGTTAGGTGAAAAATTAGCTGAAGTTGGTCTTCGCTGCTACATCTCTCATAAAATATATCAAGTTTGCTTTGATTTAGGAAGTAAGTTTGGTAGTCGTAACGGTTTTAATTATCAAGATTTATTACCGTATGTATTGGATGATGAAGTGCTTTTAGCACTGGAAGTCCAACAAAATAGACCCTCTTCTGCTTATCAGTCCTTAGCAACGACCATTTTAACAACATTCCATCCTAACAAAGGATCGCTCAGTACATGGGTCAATCGCTATGTTAAACAGCATCCAGATCTGAAACAGTTTCTGCTGCAGCATGGTGTTTTTTTGGTGAGTGATTGGGCGCTTTTGAATGATGCTAACCCCAAACATGTAAAACGAATCCTTGTTGATATGTACCGTTCAACAAATGTTGAAGCTACACAAGCATGTGATTTGTTGATAAGTTACCACGCAGTTTATCGAGAAGAGCGTATAGAACAACGGCTAACAGGAGCAACTTTACCCTGTCAACCACCAACAGCTGAGCAGTTAATTCGGATTGCTGATGATCTGCAAAAACGAACTGGCAGAAAGTATACGAGAGAAGTTGTGTTGAATCAACTGAATGGGCTTGCATCAAAAATCAGAGAATATCGGATTACAGTACAAGGAGGTTCGGTGTTGTCGGTTTCGTTTGATGAACCTGCAATTCAAGCAATTGTGGAACAGCAACAAGTTGCTCCGGATGCGGAAGAAGAAAAAGAATTTCTTAATTTATATCAAAATCAATTTTTGGAGAGTTTAGACCAAGCTATTTCGCTCGTTATTAATGATTTTCTTGAGCAATTGCGACGCAAAAAATCCGGTGTTGAGGAAAGTTTTCTCACGGCTTTACATCTATTTCATTGTCAAGGTGAATCGATGTCCCAAATTGCACCCCAAATTGGTTTAAGAAAACAATACGAAGTTACACGGTTATTAAAGCTTAACGAATTACGTGCTGATATTCGCCAAAAATTATTGGTGATTTTGCGCGATCGCGTTCTCGATATTGCCAAATACTTTGCTAACTCGGAACGGCTTGAAGATTTAGACAAGCAGGTTGAATCGATCTTAGAGGAACAGATTTCCGGCGTCATCCAACAAGCAGAATCAGAAGCAAAAAATCCTATTCGGAATCAACCACTGCGTAATTTACTAGCCCGCCGTCTTTGTCATTATCTCAATGCTAGGAACACCAAACTATGTTAAGTCAACCTCCTCCCACAGATTTTAGTGATTTAATAGATTGGCGATCGCTCAACGAGTCCCGCACAGAGCTATTACCACAGCATTTTAAACAAGCTGCTCGTCTAAGCAAATTGATCTACACCCCACAACAACGCTGGCAAGTTTATCTTTGTAGTTTAGCAGTTTTGGGTTTTAAGGAATGGCTCAAAGAACGTGCGCCTGATTTGGTTGTTGAAATTGATTCTGCTTCTATTTGGAAACCTGCATACGCTAACTTGATGGCAGCAGCATCTAATATAAGGGTTGGAAATTTCAAAATCTGTCTCATAACTTCCGACGATTTCGCAGATGAACAGAGCATTCCCTTCGCAGCTTTGGATATCCCCGATTTGACTGCTCATTTCTATGTGCTGATGCAGGTTGAAGAGGAGCAGCAGCAGGTTGGGGTATTTGGGTTTATGAATTATGAGCAATACTCTCAACGTGCAAAACAACTACAGATAAATCCAGATTGGACATATTCGTTACCTTCAACTTGGTTTAACCCAGATCCGGAGAACCTATTACTGAATCTCCGTTGTCTGCAACCTGATGCAATTCGATTGCCTAAAGCTATCCCAAGAGTAGACAATAATATGGTTGAATTGATGCAAAAAAAGTTAACAACCCTTGCATCTCAATTAAAAAGCCAATCTCCTTGGGACTTGTTAACGGTAAGAGAAGGTGCAATATTATTAAGTAATAGTGACTTGGTTAACTTAGCGTACAAGAATATTGTTCCTTCTACCGCAAAACGTCTGATTAACGTCGGGTTTTCGTTGAACAATCGTCTTGATGAACTGGCGCAAGAATTGGGGTGGGTTTTTATGCCATCCCCATTAGTGTCGGCTATGCGATCGCAACAAGATGAGTTTGGCTATATTCGCTCTGGACTAGAACAACAAGGAATTTACATTCCCAAAATAGCAAGGGGTGCGTTCCGTAACTTGAACGCAGGACGAATTGGCTTGCGGTTGTATGTAATTACCTGGGTGCTATCTGAATCAACACAAATTCGTGAATGGATGTTGTTAGTTGCTTTGGGTGTTCAGCCAGACGTTGAAATGCCAAAAACATTGAGATTGCAGGTACGGGATAAAACAGAGGTTTTATTTGATGAGTTGCTAAAAAACACAAAACAGGGTATACTCTATGCCCAACTGATTGGGGATTTGGGAGAGCTGTTTTGGGTAACTGTCACTGCAGATGGTTCTGTATTTGAGATTCCGCCGTTTGGCTTGGAGTTGGAAGGAGGAATATGAAGTCTAACCCTAATATTTTTCACTTAAAGGTTCAAAAAATAGAGCAATTCTGTTTATTTGAGTTGTCTTGGGGAGAAGGTCAGAGATTGACCACACAAATTGATTACTCAAATATCTTAACGCAACTCTATCAAGAGTGGCAACGGGCTTATCTTGGTTTTTATCAGTCTGAACATCTGCGCGGGAGAGCTGTTGGTGGTGGTGTTGCAGCTGTTGCTGTAGACTGGCACGCAGAACTTGTAAAAGCAGAAACCAAGTTGATGTACGAGTTTCATCGTTGGTTACGTAGTGCTGAATTGTATGAGATTCGCGCAAGGATTGCTCAAGGAAATCAGGAACTAACAAAACCCCCTATAGGAAATATAGGAACAAGTGAGCCTATAAAGATTTTTCTCACCTGTGCACCAATTGAGTTAGATCGTTTCCCTTGGGAAGCTTGGGAAATTGGAACGGAATTTGGCACAACTAAATCGATTCAAGTGATCCGTTCTCCGTTAAATATTGGAGCGAATACAAGAAATTTTGGTAGGTTAAAAAATCGGCGTGCACGTATTCTGGCGATTTTGGGTGATGATACTGGGTTGAATTTTCAGAAAGAAAAATTAGCGCTAGAATCCTTGATGAAGATTGCCGATGTTAAATTTACTGGTTGGCAACCAGATGAAAAACCTCGTCAAGTTATCCAGGAAATTGCTAACGCGATCGCCGACGAAGAAGGATGGGATGTTCTGTTTTTTGCTGGACACAGTAATGAAACGGACATGACAGGTGGTGAATTGAGTGTTGCACCTGGGGTGTCGATTTCCATTAAAGAAATTGCACCTCAACTAGCTGCCGCGAAAAGACGCGGGCTTCAGGTAGCAATTTTTAATTCGTGCAGTGGGTTGAAAATCGCAGATTCGCTGATTGACTTGGGTTTTAGTCAAGTCGTGGTGATGCGTGAGCCAATTCATAACCGTGTCGCTCAGGAATTTTTGGTGCTATTCTTGCAAGGATTAGGCAAATATCTTGATATTTACGAGGCGATGACCGCAGCACGGCAATCTTTGCGCAGTCATACCTATCCTTCTGCATACTTAGTGCCTTCTCTATTTTGCCATCCAGGGAGTAAATTGTTTCGTATCCCCAACGTTGGATGGCAAAAGGAGATCAAGAAGTTTTTACCAACTTCTTTGGAAGCGATCGCACTGACAGCAAGTATTATTTTAAGTTTTATACCGCCTGTAAAAGACTTGTTTGTAGATGGGCGGATGCTGAGCCAGGCTTTTTATCGCCAAGTAACCGGGCAAATTTCATCAGATGAAGCACCTCCAGTAGCGTTAGTAGAAATTGATACAGAATCAATTACGAAGGCTTATCTTCCTAATTCGCAGATACATCCACTCAGTCGCACTTATCTTGGTAAATTGATTGAGCGAGCAAGGGAATTAAATGCTGGGGTTGTGGGGATCGATTTTATATTGGATGCACCGCAAAAAGATCCGCGATTTGGCGATCGAGACTTAGGTAGAGCTGTACGTCGGGCTGTAGATGATAAGATGTGGATCATCTTTGGTGCAATCCTGACATCTGATCACGAAATGGGTGTGAATAACTTAACAGCGATCGCGCACCGCAACTGGACATTACAAGGCTATACCGACGCAGATCCTTATCGTGTTGAATTACCCGATGATTGCTATACAGCTTGTCCAATCAGTTATTTAATGTCACTGGTACAAACAGCAAATCAGGAAATGAGCGGATTACCAGTACCGCACACTTCCCGGATAATCAATTTACGAACACAATTACTAAAAACACTTGAAAAAAATCCACCAAAAACTGGTAATCTAGGAGCTTTGTGGAGGACTCGTTCCGCCTTTGCATTGCAACCTGTCATTGATTTTTCCCTCCCTCCAGAACAGGTTTATCATAAAATCCCAGCTTGGAAGTTTTTAGAAGACTCACAAACAAATAACTTTCCTTTAATTCCCAAACAGGTAGTTCTAATAGCAGCCGGAAACGACGAACGTTTAGGAATTGCACCAGGACAACCTGATTATTCCCCTGCACCTTCCGCAATGAACTATTGGACACACCAGTCTGTACTAACAGGTGGTGAGTCTTTAGCGTACATGACGCATCATTTTCTAAGACGCCATTTAGTTACTCCTATTCCAGATCTTTGGATGATAGTAGTTGCCATGATCCTCGGTAAAACCGTGGTATTTGCGCTTAAGAAACAGTCACAATTAAATCCGAAACTCCGCTTGCAAATCATGGTAATATGTGTATGTATGGTTATGTCATACGCTTTGATAGCTTTCCAGCTTTATATAACTGCTGCTATTCTGCTTCCTTGGTTGTTGCCTTCGTCAGTTTTCTTATCTTACATTTTAAGTGCTACCAGGAGAAAAAGTCATGCGTGATTTGATATATCGCATCTATCGTCGACCTTTACCGAGCCTAGTGCTTGTGTCGTTTATTGTAGCTGCCAGTGGGATCAGCAGCGCAATCTCGGCTCCACCACCAGGTCAAAACGTTGACCGACTAGAATCTGGACAACGTATTGCTCAAACCACTTGGATTGGTGCAATATCGTCATTTTGGCAACGCAACCCACACAGAAGACGGTTAGTCTCCCGTACCACTGGTGTATGTCCGATCTCACCAGGGTTAATCGATACCTACTTAGTTTGGAGTGAGCATCCTCTGTTCTTATGGAACAGTCAAGGGAAAACACAAATCGCCAAATTGATCGTTCGTGAAGAAGCAACCGGTAAAGAAGTATGGACGAAGAACGTCAAACTAGAAGACCAAAAAGCTTTTTATCAGGGCGAAAAAGCTCTTGAACTTGGTAAACGTTACCAATGGCAGTTAGTAGGAAACGATAACTTAAACGTGACCCTACCAACAACATTCCAAATTATGAAACCTGAGGATCATAAGAAAATTCAAACTGCTTTAGATGGATTAGAGCAAAAGTTAAAAGTAGCTAAAGCTTCTCCGGAGGAAATTGCACTCCAAAAAGCTGATTTCTTTGCTAACTACAATGTCTCTCATGAAACAGAACAAGGCGTTTTTCACCCCTGGTCTGATGCTTTAGCAGTTCTGTACACAGTAGACAAACCATCCCCAGATTTCCTTGCAAAACGCCAAGCAAAAGCTGAAAGTTTTTGCAAGTAAAATATCCCTTGTTTGTAGTTGCGCTTTAGCGCATTCAATCCCAACTACAAACCCTTTAAGTCGTTTTATCAAACTTTACATAGTTTCTATTACTCTCACCGACTTAAATTTAAACAAAATTCTCTTGTGGAAATAAATTCATACGGTGCGTTACGCCAAGCCGTAACGCACCTTAAATTTTGACTATAACCAACGGAAGTTCTAGGTCAATACGGTTCAGTTAAAGCTTAAAGCCTAAAATCACTAGAATTTCGGTTGCTGGAACTTACGTCAGATTATATTCTAAGTTTCACCAGCTTGCTCCAATGCAAAATTAATGACTGTTTGGCTTAGACGGATATTGCGAGCAAGCATCCGTTGAATCGATTGCTGTATAGATATTGAGTACCCTTCCCTTTTAGCACGCAATAAAATGCCAATAGTACCTGTTACTGAAAGACCACTTAATCTCGCTACTCGTCTACCAGTTGCTTCATCAATACAGACTGTTTGGATGTTTTCATTCTTTGCGAGTTGAATAACCGCTGCTTCACCGGAATCAAGGGAGTTGAGCAAAAAAGGAGAAATATTTACAGGAGTTGACCTTTTTTGTAGCCAAGAAGCCGCTTCAAATTCAGGTACTCCAAACCTGCTAGTACCAAAGAGTCAGTATTTCCTGACAAACTTCCAAGGGTACTAAAACCTGATGGTACAGAGATTGGAGAATTTTTAAATCAGACGTAGCAGCTACTAAGGAAATAAGTGGTGCTGTGTTAATAACTATTTTATCGGTATTAGGCATTTTCTAAATCAGATAAAAGTTCCTCTTCTGTTAAATCAATCATTGAAACCCCATAACGATGTAAATTGAGTAAAAAAGAAACTCTATCCATACCTGCTAACTGTGCTGCTAAGCCTGAAGAAATGCGTTTCATTTCAAACAACTTAACTGCCATTGCCATTTTTGCTTCTTGCTCAAACTGTTCTCTCGTCTGTTGTAAGGCATCTGGTAAAGTTTCTGGATAATCGATTTTGAGTTGTAACGACATATTTTTTTCGTTCTATTGACGACTGCTTGGTTGTACAAGCCCTTTCTACCAAAATTGGGAGAAGGGGGACTTTCGCAAAATATTACTTTAGGACTTACGCATTGACAGAAATCATCAGATATGGGGTATGAATTAATAGCGCCTCAACCAAAGATTTTTCCACAAATGAAGGTGTTCCCGTCCATTGTAAGGGCGCAAGGCATTGCGCCCCTACAGGTCTGAAACAACCATTATCCGTTAATACACATAATGTTAGATTTGTATAGTGCGTAAGTCCTATACTTAACAAAGTTTTAGAGAATTTAATAAGTCGGTGTAAATGAACATAACTATACTACGGTATGGGATGAAGGAAATTTAATATCACTAAAAACTTTAAATCACTAAAAATGATTGATACAAATGCTCCCACCAGCATGATCTTAGGTTTGAGAGACCATCTTAGTTTTTGATCATCCTGTAAAGGTTGCAGGACTTCAATTGATGAACCAGTAATTCCGGCGATCGCGTTGCACTCAATCACTGCAAACTTTCTTGTAACGGTTTCAATGTAAGCTTTTCCACATTTAAGTTGCATTTTCAAAACCTATGCCCTATGTCCTAGTTTCTCCTTTTTTGAAAATATTACTTAACAAAATTTTAGAAAATTTCATTGAGAACGGTCATATTTTGTAAATACTTAACTAGCTGGATGTATTTAGTTTTGCCAGCAAATATGGTATATCTAACTTGTCACCGATACAGTTCACCTCTGAGTGAAGTGTAGCAATCTTACTTCAATACTCTGTATTTGCTGCTGCTCAAAGGGCGATCGCTCTTTGGAATTTCCGCTTTGCTGCTTTGCCAACCTGAGTACGTAAGCAAAACTAATTTCTTAGAATCCTCACCTGTGTAAAGAGACAATTAATCAACTAAGTCGTTGTCAACATTTCTCCCGTTGTAGCGACTAATTCCGCATGGTTATATTTCTCGACGAGTTCTTTGGAGTAGAAACTCACACCGGAGTATCTATTTCCTATTTTTGACATTATGTAAATTCTCTAGAAAAAACTATATTCTTATGCTGCGTATACCCTATCTATTAATGATGCTCAAGGTACAGAATCTATTACCAAAATTTTTCATCTTTACCTTTTTACTACTTAGCGCCACACCAGCTAAAGCTCAAATTACCCCTGACAACACCCTTGGTGCAGAGCGTTCTGTTTTCACAACAAATACTCTGATTCAGGGTAAGGGTATAAACGCTGATTCAATCACTGGTGGTGCACAACGCGGTCGTAATCTTTTTCACAGTTTTAGTGACTTTAATGTTATTGCTGGGCAAAAGGTGTATTTTGCCAACCCGTCTGACGTGACCAATATTTTGACCCGTGTCACAGGTGGGAATCAGTCGAGTATTTTGGGGACATTGGGAGTTGACGGTGGAGCGAATTTGTTTTTGATTAATCCTGCTGGGATTTTGTTTGGGAAGAATGCATCGTTAGATTTAAAAGGTTCATTTGTAGGGACGACAGCGAATGGAGTGCAGTTTGGAACTCAAGGATTGTTTAGTGCGACAAATCCCCAAGCACCCCCATTGTTGACGATAGATCCATCGGCGTTGTTGTTTAACCAGTTGAATCAGGGAGCAACAATTACCAATCAATCCACCGCAGATGCAGGAGTCAATCCACTCGGCAATAATACAACTGGTTTGAGAGTTGCAGATGGGAACAGTTTAATCTTAGTAGGTGGTAACGTTAACTTAGATGGTGGTAGCCTCAGAGCTTATGGTGGTCGTGTCGAATTAGCAGGTTTAGCAGCATCAGGGAGTGTGGGTTTAAATATTGCAGGTAATACTTTGAGTCTAAGCGTCCCTAGTGGTGTGCAAAGAGCAGATGTCTCTATAAGTAACGCTGCAATTAGTGTTTTTGCAAATGGTGGTGGAAATATTGCGATTAATGCCCGAAATTTACAACTTTCTAATTCATTCCTATTTGCCGGGATTACTGGAATGGGGTCGGGAAATGCTAATACAGCAGGAGATATTAATCTAAATGCTACAGAGAAAATTGTCTTGGCACAAGGGAGTCAAGTAGACAACCGTGTATATTCAAACACTCAAGGAAATGGCGGTAATATTAACATCAACACTGGTTCCCTAACACTACAGGATGGCTCTCAACTCTCAACCCCAGTATTTGGGCAAGGTAATGGGGGTAACATTAACATCAACACTGCTTCCCTAGCAGTACAGGATGGCTCTCAACTTTCAACCCCAGTATTTGGGCAAGGTAATGGGGGTAACATTAACATCAACACTGCTTCCCTAGCAGTACAGGACGGCTCTCAACTTTCAACCCCAGTATTTGGGCAAGGTAATGGGGGAAACATTATCATTAATGCCCGCGATACGATCAGCTTAGATGGGAAAAGTAGTGATAACTACTATACTCGTCTCCAAACTAGCGTACAATCTGGGGGAGTAGGCAAAGCAGGAGATATTGAGATAACAACTGGATCTCTTTCCTTGACTAATGGTGCCTTCTTGAGTAGTGACATATTAGGGAACGGGACTGGTGGGAATATTACAATTAATGCCAGTAATGCCGTTACCTTTGAGGGTAGTAGCTCTGCTGAGAGTGCTGTATTTAAGGATGCTGTTGGTAAGGGAGGAGACATAAAAATAACAACTGGGTCACTCTCGTTGACAAATGGCTCTCAATTGTATACCAGCGTTTCAGGTCAAGGTAATGCAGGTAATATTACCATTGATGCGCGTGATACGGTTAATTTAGATGGTGTAGTTGGTAATTCAATTGGTGGCGTACAAAGCGATTTGTTAAGTGGAGGTGTTGGGAAAGCAGGAAACATCCAGATAACAACTGGATCTCTTTCCTTGACTAATGGTGCGGCAATAAGTAGTGACACATATGGGCGAGGGAATGCAGGTAATATTATTCTTAATGCCCGTGAAACCATTACCTTTGACAGTGTCGGAGATAAAAATCTGCCTGGTGGCCGCGCAAGTAGTACTGTGGGAAGTAATGGCATAGGCAATGCTGGAAATATTAGCGTGAATGCTAGAGCATTGTTCTTAAAAAATGGTGGTCAACTTAATGCCGAAAGCTTTGGGCAAGGTAATGCTGGTAATATCACCATTAATACTGCTGATACCGTCGCTATTGATGGTGTGGGTATTAATGGACTTGACAGTGGAGTGGGCACCTTTGGTAATGGCAATGGAGGAGATATTCAACTCTCCACAGGAACTCTCTCATTGACTAATGGTGGGAAACTATCTAGTTTCTCAAGCGCAAATGCAGGTAATATTACCGTCAATGCCCGTGATGCTATTACCATTGATGGGATAGGCAGCAATCGACGCCCTAGTTGGATAGCCTCGTCTTTACAATCCGGAGGAGCAGGAGGTAAAGGAGGAGATATTCAACTCACAACTAATTCTCTTACAGTAAGCGATGGTGGTCAACTGCTATCCTTTACTTCTGGACGGGGTAACGCTGGTAATATTAACGTGACTACAGGGTCGTTTTCTTTAACTAACGGTTCTAAACTGCTATCGGGTACTGCTGGGCGAGGTAATGGAGGTAATATTACTATCAATGCTCGTGATAGTGTTAGGTTTGATGGCGCAGGTAATAGTCAAAATTCTACTGGTGCGTACAGTACAGTAGAATCTCGTGGTGCGGGCAACGCAGGTAATATTAATGTGACGACTAGATCACTGTCTTTAAACAATGGTGCGCAAATCAGCGCTAGTACTTCTGGGCAAGGTAATGCTGGTAATATAACTATTGATGCTGGTGATAGTGTGAAGTTTGATGGCGCAGGCAACAGTCAAAATCCTACTGGTGCTTACAGTACAGTAGAATCTGGTGGCGTGGGTAACGCAGGTAATATTAATGTGACAACTGGGTCACTGTCTTTAAACAATGGTGCTCAAATCAGCGCCACTACTGTCGGGCAGGGTAATGGAGGCGATATTAGCATTAATGCTCGTGACAGTATTACCCTCAATGGTAGAGGAAGTAATGGGCGTTCTAGTGGTGTTTTTAGTGAAGTAGGGACTGGAGGTGTAGGTAAAGCAGGAAACCTCAGTTTGACTACAGGCTCTTTCTCTCTTCAAGATGGTGCGGTACTTAACTCCGGCACATTTGGACAAGGTAACGCTGGTAACATTCTTGTCCAAGCGTCAAAATCAGTTTCCTTAACAAACTCTAGCTTTATTACCAGCAGTATCTATTCAGGAGGTATAGGTAACAGCGGTGATATTGATATCAATACAAAAGCTTTAACATTGAGTAGTGGTTCACAAATTGGTGCTGTTGTTTTTCGACAATCTGGAAATCTTCCTGGTGGTAGAGGAACAGGAGGAAACATTCGCATTAATGCCTCTGACTCTGTTAATCTCTCAGGTATTGGTTCCACTGGTTTTTCTAGTGGACTATTAACCCTGAGTGACAGAGGAGCATCAGGTGATGCAGGAAGTATCTACGTGACTACTGGTGACTTTCGCGTTACAGATGGTGCAATTGTATCTGCGGCAACTTACAACAGTGGTAAGGCAGGCGATATTACAATTAATGCTAATACATTAGAAGCATTCAACGGTGGACAAATCGTAGCATTGACTCGTAGCACTGGTAGTGCAGGAAATATTAGGCTGTATGTTAAAGATAGTATTACGCTTGCAGGAATTGACCCTCATTATGCTCAAAGGCTAGCACTAATTGAAGAACAATTGAAATCATCTGGTTCTACTGATATTGTCAGTGATGTTGTAGCTAATCAAGGTGCTGCCAGTGGAATTTTTGCTAATACCGCCTTTGGTTCGACAGGAGCAGGTGGTAGTATCTTTATAGACCCCCGTCAAGTCACAATTAAAGATGGGGCAGCAATATCAGTTAGCAGTGATGGTACAGGTAATGCTGGCAATATTGTTTTGGATATTGACGACTACTTACTCCTACGGAATGGTGGTAAAATCTCGACCAGTGCCGGTACAAATCTAGCACCAGGCAATGGCGGCAACATCACAATTAATACACCATTCGTAATTGCTGTACCTAAGGAAAACAGCAACATCACAGCAAATGCCTTCTCTGGTTCTGGTGGTAAGATTAACATCAATGCTCAACTCTTTGGTATTGAAGCTCGTTCAAAAAGCTCTGACCAAGATCCAACAAATGTGATTAGTGCAAGTTCACAATTAGGCGTACAGGGACAAGTCAATGTCGCCCAACCGCAAGTTGAACTTATCCAAGGACTTATCGAACTACCAATACAAGTATCTGACGCTGCGACTAAATTTTCTCAACTCTGTCCCAATAGCCCGAACGCGAAACCTTTAGGAGAATTTGTCATCACAGGAAAGGGTAACATCCCACCAAACCCACTACAATTATTACCCGGTAGAAATCCTGATATTCCTCTAGCAACTGCAGAAGATATGCAGGAGATTAGATCTATACAAGCGCAGGAGCAAAAAAAGAAAGAGGAACAGGAATACACCAGTAAAGTTGGCAGAAAGAAAAATAAAGACAATACACTTCCTGCCATCGTGGAAGCACAAGGTATAGTACAAACACCTGATGGTCAAATCTACTTTGTGGCGAATGCAAACCATGCTACTCCATCTTCTCAGCCTACCGCTTCTGTTTGTCCTAGCCAGAATTAGGAAATTGAGGAGGTAGATAAGGCTCAATAGACATCTAACCAACTCAACTCAGAAGCATGGCTAAATGAGCAAGAAGGAGAATAAGCTTGTTCGTGATATTTATCTCTGGCGCTGTAGTAGGCAAACAAAAACCAGCTGTCTGCGAGTATAAGCGGATAGTAAGTCATGAATGGCGCTGTTTGAGATATTGGTTTATCGCCTTCTTGCGGTTTGATCGTTCAGATAAATCGCTAGGTGCATCTTGCAGGAGGTGTTGAGGGTGTCCACCTCGCCTATCAACCAAAGTTCTATCTGCTTGCAGGTTAAGCCAGCGTTCAGCGATCAAGCGTCGGATCAACTCACTCTTGTCCGTTTTTTCGTGAGCCAAGATATCGGCTAGCTGGCGTTCTGTTTCTTCGTCTAATCTGACTGTGAGCATGGTAAACGTCATACTTGTATCGCGCTTATGACAAGTATACTACGGTATGGGATGAAGGAAATTTAATGTCACTAAAAACTTTATTTGAGGTTGAATTAAATATATCAGGAAAATCAAAACTCTCATTCCCTATGCAACCGAACAACCAATATATCTCGAAAAAGGAAAAAATCACTGAGATGAAATATCATGAATGAACCACAGGACCAACTCAACTCAGAGACAAAACGATTTCTCAGTGATCTCAAAGCTATTATCGATGCATTAGAAGTGCCCATGTTATTGATAGGCGCTCAAGCTAGATTATTAATGTTTGACAGTCAATACAAAGTTGAAGGTCGAGCGACTACAGATTGGGACGGTACCTCGACGCAATTAATTACAAATTTGATTTTCCTCTTCTAAGAGCCCATTTATACAGTAAATCTTAAGCATCGTTAGCACCAAAAACTTTTAATTTGCGTAGGTTGGGTTGAGGAACTCAGATCTTGCACCTTTAAATATAAATACTGAATTAACGCCACAAAAGTATCAAAGATTGAAGCATAAAACATTCGTTTCCATTCCTCTTCTAGAGGAATTTAGCTCTTAGACAGGGATTTATAATCCCTGGCTGATTTTAAATGCCGACAGTGTCAGGGCGAACGCCGTTCGCCCCTACAAGCCCGGAACAACCATGATCCCTTATACATACAATGTTCAATTTGTATAGTGCGTAAGTCCTATGATGAATCAGTAATTCAGGCGATCGCGTTGCACTCAATCCCTTCAAATTTTCTTGTAAAGGGTTCAATATAAGAATTTAGTATAACTCTACACTTCGCTTTTCAAGGTTCTAATCCTGTATTAATCATGTGCGATCGCTCGAAATTGCGATTTTCCCCTTGCTGTTATTCAGGAAGCTATTCTGTATTGTGAAACTCATCAAGAACTTATCACGCTAGAAGTACGAGAGGAACGCTACCGTCTTGAAGAACAAGGAGTTTCTCTTGACCCTCAGAGTATAACCAATGGAACTTCTAGGTGTACAATACAACTTTTAATGTTAAAGGACGAAACTGCGCAAAGCGCGATCCCCTTTTAAACATTAGATAACAAACCGTTAAAATTATTGAGGTGTGATTAGTGTCTTTTGACAACGTTTGTAAAATATTAGCAGAAAAATATCCAACAGATTTTGCGCGTTGGTTGCTGACTGATGAGCCACGAAACATCAAAGTATTAAAGACTGAATTAAGCATTGAACCAATTCGAGCAGATTCTGTTACATTATTACAAACAGAGAATCGTATTTTACATTTAGAATTTCAAACAACAGTAAACTCTGAAACTCCTATACCCTTACGAATGTTAGATTATTTTGTCAGGTTAGTGCGACAGTATGATCTTCCAGTAACACAGGTAGTGATTTTCTTGAAACAGACGAACCACGAAATCGCTTTTACCGAAGAATATGTAAATGAGATGACGTATCACCGTTATCGTGTCGTACGAATGTGGGAGCAAGATTCAGCTTTATTTCTAGATAACCCAGCATTATTACCATTAGCACCTTTAACACAGACAGATTCACCCCAAGGATTACTATCCCAGGTTGCCGTGAGTGTTGCTAAAATTTCGGATAGGGAGACAAGGCAGAACATCGCAGCCTACACAGAGATTTTAGCAGGGTTGCGATTTGAAAAAGACTTTATTCGTCAATTACTAAGCGAGGATATTATGCAGGAGTCAGTCATTTATCAGGATATTTTGCAGAAGGGCGAACAACAAGGAGAACAAAGAGAGGCTTTTCAGTTTCTTAATCGTTTGTTAAATCGGCGCTTTGGTAAAATAGATTTATCAATCATTGAGCGTATCAGAGTTTTATCTAAAGAAGAATTAGAAACTTTGGGAGAAGCTTTATTTGATTTTTCTAAAGCAGCTGATTTAGAAGCATGGCTAAATCAGCAAGAAGGAGAATAAGCTGTTATTTTCATACAGAACGTGGGCATCTTGCCCACACTACAAAATAAAATAAATTCACACACTGGGAATAAGCCCGTGTCATGTCGGTTCAATTAGTAATGATAGCGATCGCGTTGCACTCAATCGCTGCAAATTTTCTTGCAAGGGGTTCAATGTAATATTTTAGTATAATTTGATATTGTAATTTTCAAGGCTCTAATCCCGTATTAATCATGTGCGATCGCTCGAAATTGCGATCGCCTCACAAAATGATATTGCTCTCCCTAGTGATCCCACTTGACGAGAAAAAACTCTCAGTCGAGTCGCTTCGCTCCAGTCATATTTTGTAAACTGTACTTGACGACTAAACTTGGAATATCTATCATGTCTACCATGAATACATCTGATTCAGAAGTAAAACAAACTAGGCAAGCAAACTTTAATATTACACCAGAAGAAGAAGCAAAGCTTAATTGGTTGCGTCAGGCTATTGGTGCTCTTAACATTAAAGAAACAATCCTGCGTTCAATTGACCTGATGGTTACACTCAAGCGTCATATACGTCCAGGTAGTCAATTGTTTCTTCATACCCAAGAAGGACAAGTACGCTTGCTTATCCCAGAACTTGAATCTCCTCAAGTAGATGATTGGCAGTATTTAGTAGAACGTCCTCACCCTTGGCGAAGACAACTTTATATTAAAGGACGAAAACTACTCGCTTCGACTATATGGCAGGATATTGTTGTGAACCAGATGTCACAGGAAGAAGCAGCAGACAATTGGGATCTTCCCCTTGCTGTTATTCAGGAAGCTATTCTGTATTGTGAAACTCATCAAGAACTTCTCTCACTAGAAGCACAAGAGGAACGCTACCGTCTTGAAGAACAAGGAGTTTCTCTTGACCCTCAGACTATTAATTGATGAAGACTCACAAGCGAAATATCTAGTTAATTTGCTACGCAATGCTGGTCACGACGTGATAACAGTCAACGAAGCAGATCTAATGGGGAAGTCTGATTCAATTGTCCTTAAATATGCTATTAGCCACGGGCGTATATTATTGACGCGTAATTGTGAAGACTTTCTAAACCTCCACACAGTAAATCCAAATCATCCTGGTATTTTAGCAGTATACCAGAATTCTGAAGCATCCAAGTTTATGAGCTACCTCAGTATTGTTAAGTCAATCTCCAATCTGGAGGCATTGAATTATATGATAACTAATCAATTTATTCCCCTCAACCAATGGAATTTCTAGTTGAACTCATCTCTGGTCTCAGATGGTAGCACAGGGTTGCGATTTGAAAAAGACTTTATTCGTCAATTACTAAGCGAGGATATTATGCAGGAGTCAGTCATTTATCAGGATATTTTGCAGAAGGGCGAACAACAAGGAGAACAAACAGAGGCTTTTCAGTTTCTTAATCGTTTGTTAAATCGGCGCTTTGGTAAAATAGATTTATCAATCATTGAGCGTATCAGAGTTTTATCTAAAGAAGAATTAGAAACTTTGGGAGAAGCTTTATTTGATTTTTCTAAAGCAGCTGATTTAGAAGCATGGCTAAATCAGCAAGAAGGAAAATAAGCTGTTATTTTCATATAGAACGTGGGCAATATGACCACACTAAAAAATAAAATAAATTCACACACTTGGAATGCGCCCGTGTCATGTCGGTTCAATTAGTAATGATAGCGATCGCGTTGCACTCAATCACTGCAAACTTTCTTGTAACGGTTTCAATGTAAGCTTTTCCACATTTAAGTTGCATAGTCGGACAAACCTATGCCCTATGCCCCATGCCCTATGCCCCATGCCCTTCAAGTTTCTCATTTTTTGAAAACATTAATTAACAAAATTTTAGAAGATTTCATCCCAGAAAGTCATATTTCGTAAATACTCAACTAGCTGGATGTATTCAGTTTTGCAAAAAATTATGGTATATCTAACTTGTGACCGATACAGTTCACCCTGAGTGAAGTGTAGCAATCTTATTTCAAGACTCTCTATCAAAAAGACCTACTAGTAGGATCAGCTTGCTGCTGTTCAGAGGGCGATCGCTCTTTGGAAGTTCCGCATTGCTGCTTTGCCTACCCCACTACGTAAGCAAAACTAATTTCCTAGAATCCTCAGTTATGTAGGGAGACAATTGATCAACCAAGTCGTTGTCAAGGCCTCTTCTATTATAGCGACTAAATTTGTGTGGTTACATTGATCCACGATTTGGAGTAGAAACTCACACCAGAGTATCTATTTCCTATTTTTGACATTATGTAAATTCTGTTAACAAGACTATATTTTTATGATGCATATTCCTCATCTATCGATCTTGCTCAAGGTACAGAATCTATTACCAAAATTTTTTATCTTCACCCTTTTACTAGTTAGCGCTACACCAGCTAAAGCTCAAATCACCCCTGACGGAACTCTTGGTGCAGATCGTTCTGTTATCACACCAAATACTCTGATTCAGAGTAAGAATATAAATGCTGACTTAATCACTGGTGGTGCCCAACGCGGTCGTAATCTTTTTCACAGTTTTGGTGAGTTTAACGTTGGTGAAGGGCAAAGAGTCTATTTTGCCAATCCGTCTGATGTAACTAATATTTTGACCCGTGTCACAGGTGGGAATCAGTCAAAGATTTTCGGGACTTTAGGAGTTGACGGTGCGGCAAATTTGTTTTTGATTAATCCTGCTGGGATTTTGTTTGGGAGCGGTGCAACTCTAGATTTACGGGGTTCATTTGTAGGGACAACTGCGAATGGAGTGCAGTTTGGAACTCAAGGACTGTTTAGTGCGACGAATCCGCAAGCACCACCATTGTTGACAATAGATCCATCAGGATTGTTGTTTAATCAGTTAAATCAACAAGGAATCACAGTTAATAATGAATTCATGGGAGTACCAAATGGAAAAAGTCTATTGTTAGTTGGTGGAAATGTAACCTTAGATGGGGGTGGATTGATAGCTAGTGGTGGAAGAGTGGAGTTAGCTTCTTTAGCTGCACCAGGGACTATTGGGTTAAATGTTGCAGGGGACGCTTTGAGTTTAAGTTTACCTACCAATGTGCAGCGAGGTAATGTTTCTCTGAGAAATCAGGCATTTGTGGATGTATCTGGCGCAGGTGGAGGAGATATTGCAGTTAATGCTGGTAAGTTAGATATGTCTAATTCCTCCACCCTGTTTGCAGGAATCGGTACGGGAATGGGTAATGAGAGTAGTAAAGCAGGTAATATTAATATTAATGCTGATTTAGTTTCTTTAGATAGTGCATACATTGACAACGTAGTTGTTAGTAGTACCTCTAAAGGAAATGCTGGAAATATAAATATTACGACTGGCTCACTATCAGCAACTCATGGCGCTCAAATTGACTCTTTTACTCGTGGAATAGGGAATGGGGGGAATATTACGATTGTTGCCAAGGATGCAGTTACTTTTGATGGTATAAATAGTAGTAATGGGATACATAGCGGCTCCTATAGTAATGTGTATAGTGGTGCAATAGGCAATGGTGGAAATACCAGTATTAGTGCTGGTTCCTTATCTTTGACTAACGGCGCAGAATTAAACGTTGATGTCTATGGAGCTTTTGAAAATCTTGATGGCGGTAAAGGGAAGGGAGGTATTATAAATGTTAATGTGGGTGATAAGTTGACAATTTCTGGCTCAGGTAGTGCAATCTCTGGAGAGCTTGGTAGTGGTGCAGTAGGACGTGGTGGAGACATCAAGGTTCAAGCAGGAAATATTTCTGTGACAGATGGTGGAACAATTAGTTCTAGCACTCTTGGAAAAGGTGATGCAGGTAATATTTCTATCACAGCTAATGATGGTATTTCATTGTCTAGAAATAGCTTTATTGTCAGCAATGTTCAGAGTAGTGATGCTGCAGGTAATGCTGGAAATATCGACATCAAAACTGGTTCACTTTCTGTCAAAGATGGTAGTCAAATTAACTCGTTTACTCGTGGACACGGCAATGCAGGAAATATCACCATTACTGCAAAAAATGCAGTTACTTTTGACCAAATAGGTAGTGATGGGTTTTACAGCGCTTTACAGAGCAATGTTTACTCTGGTGCAGTAGGTAATGGTGGCAATATTAATCTCTCTGCAGGTTCATTATCCTTAACTAATGGCGGACAAATCAATGCATTTTTGGATAGCGGTGCAGTAGGACGTGGTGGAAATATTAAAGTTCAAGCTGGAAATATTTCTGTAACAGATGGTGGAACAATTAGCTCTAGCACCTTAGGACAAGGTAATGCAGGTAATATCTCTATTACAGCTAATGATGGTATTTCATTGTCTAGAAATAGCTTTATTGTCAGCAATGTTCAGAGTAGTGATGCTGTAGGTAATGCAGGGAATATTGACATTAACACTGCTTCACTTTCCGTCCAAAGTGGTAGTCAAATTAATTCTTTTACTCTTGGACGAGGAAATTCAGGAAATATCACCATTACTGCAAAAAATGCAGTTACTTTTGACCGAATAGGTAGTGATGGGTTTTACAGCGCTTTACAGAGCAATGTTTACTCTGGTGCAGTAGGTAATGGTGGCAATATTAATCTCTCTGCAGGTTCATTATCCTTAACTAATGGCGGACAAATCAATGCATTTTTGGATAGCGGTGCAGTAGGACGTGGTGGAAATATTAAGGTTCAAGCTGGAAATATTTCTGTAACAGATGGTGGAACAATTAATTCTAGTACTTTTGGTGCAGGTAATAGTGGCGATTTGACTATTACAGCGGACACCATACAACTGAGCGGAACTTCTAGTCGTGTTTTTGCTCAATCTAATTCGAGTGCAACAGGGAATGCAGGAAGCTTGACAATTAACACAGGTCAGTTGCTTGTACAAAATGAAGCACAAGTTAGTGCCAGCACCTTTGGCGCAGGAAACGGGGGTAATTTAACTGTTAACGCAAAAACCATACAACTGAATGGAATTTCTGCTGATGGAAAAACTGCCAGTGGTTTATTTGCGCAACAAGGTACCTCAGGTGCAAGAGGAAATGCAGGAAAATTAACAATTAGCACGCAACAGTTGCAGGTGCAGAATGGTGCACAAGTTAGTGCTAGTACTTTTGGTGCAGGTAATAGTGGCGATTTGACTATTACAGCGGACACCATACAACTGAGCGGAACTTCTAGTCGTGTTTCTGCTCGATCTAATTCGAGTGCAACAGGGAATGCAGGAAGCTTGACAATTAACACAGGTCAGTTGCTTGTACAAAATGAAGCACAAGTTAGTGCCAGCACCTTTGGCGCAGGAAACGGGGGTAATTTAACTGTTAACGCAAAAACCATACAACTGAATGGAATTTCTGCTGATGGAAAAACTGCCAGTGGTTTATTTGCGCAACAAGGTACCTCAGGTGCAAGAGGAAATGCAGGAAAATTAACAATTAACACGCAACAGTTGCAGGTGCAGAATGGTGCACTAGTTAGTGCTAGTACTTTTGGTGCAGGTAATAGTGGCGATTTGACTATTACAGCGGACACCATAAAACTGAGCGGAACTTCTAGTGGTGTTTATGCTCGATCTAATTCGAGTGCAACAGGGAATGCAGGAAGCTTGACAATTAACGCAGGTCAGTTGTTTGTACAAAATGAAGCACAAGTTAGTGCCAGCACCTTTGGCGCAGGAAACGGGGGTAATTTAACTGTTAACGCAAACACCATATTACTGAGTGGAACTTCCCCTGATGGAAAAACTGCCAGTGGTTTATTTGCGCAACAAGCTACCTTAGGTGCAAGAGGAAATGCAGGAAAATTAACAATTAACACGCAACAGTTGCAGGTGCAGAATGGTGCACTAGTTAGTACTAGTACTTTTGGTGCAGGTAATAGTGGCAATTTGACGGTCAAAGCTGACACTATACTACTGACTGGAAGTTCTAGTGGCTTGTTTAATGAAGCTAATTCTGGTTCAACAGGGAATGCAGGCAACCTGACAATTAATACCCGACAGATCCTAGTTCAAAATGGATCAGGCGTGTACGTACAAAATTTGGGGAAGGGAAATGCTGGAAATCTAGATATCAGGGCTCGCTCCATTCAGCTAGATAAGGGAATACTGACTGGTCAAACCAACTCAGGTATTGGCGGCGATATTAAACTAACAGTGGATGACTACATACTCCTACGCAATACTAGTAAAATCTCTACGAACGCAACTACAGCAGGAGATGGTGGTAAAATTACAATCAATACACCCTTCATAGTTGCTGTACCCAACGAAAACAACGATATCACGGCCAATGCTGGCTCTGGCTCTCCTGGTAAGATCAAAATCAATGCTCAACTGTTTGGTATCCAACCACGCCAGCAACTATTACCCCCAGCAAACAGTATTACAGCATTTTCTCAAAAAGGTGTACAGGGACAAATAGTGATTGCGCAACCGCAAGTAGAACTCATCCAAGGATTGATAGAACTGCCCATACAAGTATCTGACGCAGCGAATAAATTTTCTCAACTCTGTCCCAATAGCCCGAACGGGAAACCTTTAGGGGAATTTGTCATTACAGGAAAGGGTAATATCCCACCAAACCCACTACAATTATTACCCGGTAGAAATCCTGATATTCCTCTAGCAACTGCAGAAGATATGCAGGAGATTAGATCTATACAAGCGCAAGAACAGAAAAAGAAAGAGGAACAGCAACACAGCACTAAAGTTGCCAGAAAGAAAAATAAAGACAATACACTTCCTTCAATTGTGGAAGCACAAGGTATAGTACAAACACCTGATGGTCAAATTTACTTTGTGGCGAATGCAAACCATGCTACTCCATCTTCTCAGCCTACCGCTTCTGTTTGTCCTAGCCAGAATTAGGGAATAAAAGGTAGGTAAGGACTTAATCCTTAGTCATGATGATTCAGCTTGTTGCAGCGGCAAATGTTGTGTGGGTTCAATTAGTTAGTAATGATGGCGATCGCGTTGCACTTCGTCGTTCAAATTTCCCGGTAAGGAGCTTTGAGTGATGAAAACTAAGAATATACAGCAATCCTATTTGATTAGTAAAAAACTCTCAGCAGCCTTGTAGATAGCCACACTGTAATAATTTGCCGTTTTCGTCTAATACAATACTCGTGTAAATCAGTGTAGCTGTGTACTTCAATCTTCGAGTTTCTCATTTTTTGAAAACATTAATTAACAAAATTTTAGAAGATTTCATCCAGGCAAGTCATATTTTGTAAATAGTCAACTAGCTGGATGTATTTAATTTTGCCAGAAAGTATGGTATATCTAACTTGTGATTAATACAGTTGACTCAAGGGTGAACTGTATCAATCTTATTGCAATACTCTCTATCAAAAAGACCTAGTAGTAGGATCAGCTTGCTCATGTTCAAAGGGCGATCGCTCTTTGAAAGTTCTGCTTAGCTGCTTTGCCTACCTGACTAAGTAAGCAAAACTAATTTCCTAGAATCCTCAGTTATGTAGGGAGACAATTGATCAACCAAGTTGTTGTCAACGTTTCTTCTATTGTAGCGATTAAATTTGCATTGTTACATTTATCCACGATCTCTTTAGAGTAGAAACTCACACCAGAGTATCTATTTCTCATTTTTGACCTTATGTAAATTCTGTTAACAAGACTATATTTTTATGCTGCGTATACCCTATCTATCGATGTTGCTCAAGGTACAGAATCTATTACCAAAATTTTTCATCTTCACCCTTTTACTAGTTAGCGCTACACCAGCTAAAGCTCAAATCACCCCTGACGGAACTCTTGGTGCAGAGCGTTCTGTTATCACACCAAATACTCCGATTCAGAGTAAGAATATAAATGCTGACTTAATCACTGGTGGTGCGCAACGGGGTCGTAATCTTTTTCACAGTTTTGGTGAGTTTAACGTTGGTGAAGGGAAAAGAGTCTATTTTGCTAATCCATCTGACGTTACCAACATATTGACTCGTGTCACAGGTGGGAATCGGTCAAATATTTTGGGGACATTGGGAGTTGATGGTGCGGCAAATTTGTTTTTGATTAATCCCAACGGTATTGTGTTTGGGAGTGGTGCAGCTTTAGATTTACGGGGTTCGTTTGTAGGGACGACTGCGAACGGAGTGCAGTTTGGAAATCAAGGATTGTTTAGTGCGACGAATCCGCAAGCACCACCATTGTTGACGATAGATCCATCAGGATTGTTGTTTAATCAGTTGAACCAAGGAGCAGCAATTACCAATAAATCCATTGCAGATGCAGGCGTTGATCTCACAAATTCTCGTGTGACTGGTTTACGAGTCCCAGATGGAAAAAGTCTCCTGTTAGTAGGTGGAGATGTAGTCTTAGATGGGGGTAGGCTGACAGCTAACAGTGGAAGGGTCGAATTAGCAGGATTAGCTGCACCAGGAACTATTGGGTTAAATGTTACTCGGGACACTTTGAGCTTAAGTGTCCCGAGTAATGTCCAGCGTGGTAATGTTTCCCTGAAAAACCAGGCTAATGTTGATGTATCTGGTGCAGGTGGAGGAGATATTGCAGTTAATGCAGCTAAGTTAGATATGTCTAACTCAGGTCTTTTTGCAGGAATTGGGACAGGATTGGGTAATGGTAGTACTAAAGGTGGTAATGTTAATGTCAATGCTGATTCAGTTTCTTTGTCCAATGGGGCTCAAATCGGTGCTTTTACTCAGGGAAAAGGGGACGCGGGAAACATTTTTATTACAGCCCGTGATACTATTTCTGTAGATAGTGGATTCATTGCCAACTTTGTCCTGAATAATGCCGTAGGTAACGCTGGTAATATTGAGGTTCAAGCTGGAAACATTTTGCTAGAAAATAGAGGAGCAATCGCTTCTACTGCCGAGACCGAAGGTAATTCAGGAAACATTGATATCAAAACTGGTTCACTTACTGCAACTAATGGCGCTCAAATTAATTCCTCTATTCTCGGACGAGGACGTGCGGGAAATATCACAATTCAGGCGAAGGATACAGTTACTTTTGATGGGGTAGCCACTAATAGAAATCACAGTGGTTTATTTAGTTATGTGCTAGCTGGTGCAGTAGGTAATGGAGGTAATATTAACATCTCTGCTGGGTCATTATCCTTGACTAATGGTGGTCAATTAGGAGCTAGTGTTCGTGAAAAAACTGATACGTTGGCAGGTGGGCAAGGTAATGGTGGTACGATAGACGTCAACGTACGCGATGCATTAACAATTTCTGGTCTAGATAGCAGTGGGATTTTTGCTAATCTTGGTACTGATGCTAAGGGGCGTGCCGGGAATATTAATATTCAAGCTGGAAATGTTCTAGTCAAAGATGGTGGTCAAATTAATTCCTTCACCCGTGGAACAGGAAATGCAGGAAATATAACGATTATCGCGAGGGATGCAGTCACTTTTGATGGTGTATTTAATAAAAATAACAGTGGTTTAGCTAGCAGTGTAGAAGCTGGTGCGGTGGGTAATGGAGGTGATATTAACATCACTGCTGGGTCATTAAACTTGACTAATGGTGGGGAAATAAATACTACTGTCAGTAGCGCGTTTGGTAACCTTGCTGCTAATCAAGGAATTGGTGGTACTGTAAATATCAACGTTCGTGATGCATTGACGATTTCTGGTACAGATAGCCAGGGAATTTTTGCTAATCTTGGTACTGATGCTAAGGGGCGTGCCGGGAATATTAATATTCAGGCGGGAAATGTTCTAGTCAAAGATGGAGGTCAAATTAATTCTTTCACCCGTGGAACAGGAAATGCAGGAAATATAACGATTATCGCGAGGGATGCAGTCACTTTTGATGGGAGAGATAGTAATAGACTTCCCAGTGCTTTATTTAGTAATGTAAATCCTGGTGCAGTAGGTAATGGGGGTAATATTAATATCACTGCTGGGTCATTATCGTTGACTAATGGTGGTCAATTAGAAGCTAGTGTTCGTGGAAAAACTGATGATACTGATGTTCCTGGGCAAGGTAATGGTGGTACGATAGACGTCAACGTACGCGATGCATTAACAATTTCTGGTACAGATAGCCGCGGGATTTTTGCTAATCTTGGTAGTGATGCTAAGGGGCGTGCCGGGAATATTAATATTCAGGCGGGAAATGTTCTAGTCAAAGATGGTGGTCAAATTAATTCTTTCACTCGCGGACGAGGAAATGCAGGTAATATCACAATTACTGCAAAAAATGCAGTCACTTTTAAAGGAGATAGTGGCTTATCTAGTAATGTTCTAGCAGGTGGAGTAGGTAATGGGGGAAATATAAATATCACTGCTGGTTCATTAGCATTGACAGACGGTGGACAAATAAATGTTAATGTCCAAGGAGCCTCTAATAATCTTGCTGGAGGGCAAGGAAATGGTGGTAGTGTAAATATCACCGTGGGCGATGCACTGACAATTTCTGGTTCAGATAGTGGCATCTTCGGGAGTGTTAGTACTGGTGCTGTAGGAAGTGGTGGGGATATTAATATCCAAGCGAGATCGCTATCGTTATCAGATAACGCTACAGTAACAACTAGCAATGGTGGACAGGGAAATGCAGGTAATATACTGATAAAGGTAATAGATAGCATTTTTGCTAATAATAGTCTCATAGTCAGTAATATTGGCACCACAAAGCGTCAACCAGCTTTCGGCAATGTTGGTAATATTGAGATCTCGGCTAGAACAATTTCTTTCGCTGATGGGGCACAACTGCAAGCAGGTTTCTATTCTAGGGGTCAGGGAAAAGCAGGACTCGTATCTGTAAAGGCTAGAGACTCAGTTTCTTTTGCAGGCACAAACAGTACAGGAGAACCCAGCGCGATATTCACTGATGTTGAAGCAGGAGCAGTAGGCAATGGTAGCGATATCCAAATCTCAGCACCATCGATTTCTTTTTCTGATGGCGCTCAACTCATAGCCAGCAATGCCGGGCAAGGAAATGGTGGAAATATCAGTATTACAACAGATCAACTCTCACTTACCAATGGTGCTAGATTCAGTGCTAGCACCTTGGGACAAGGTAATGCTGGTAATATTACGATTGTTGCTAGAGACGCAGTTACTTTGGATGGGGAAGATAGTAATGGAAATCCCAGTGCTTTATTTAGTAATGTGCCAGATAATGGCCAAGGTTTAGGCAATAGTGGAACAATTGATATCACTGCTAGGTCATTTACTTTGACAAATGGTGCACAACTAGGCGTTAGTGTTCGTAAAGGTCAAGGGAGCGCAGGTAATATTACCATTAATGCTAATTCTGCTCGCCTTAATAGCGGTCTAATCTTTGCTGAAACAGATTCTTCAAGTAATGGTGGTAACATCACTTTAAATCTTTCCGACTACTTACTCCTGCGCAATGGTAGCCTAATATCTACCAGCGTAGGCACAGCAAATGCAGGAGGTAATGGGGGTAACATCACCATAACTACACCCTTCATCGTCGCCCTACCCAATGAGAACAGTGACATCACAGCCAATGCCTTCTCTGGCAACGGTGGTAAAATTGATATCATCAATGCTGAGCTTTTTGGGATTCAAAGGCGTGCCAAAGAATCACCCCAAACAAATGATATTACTGCAAGTTCGCAGTTTGGCAGACAAGGGCAAATCAATATAGCCCAACCCGAAATTGAACTCGTCTCAGGATTGCTGGAACTACCCATACAAATATCTGACGCAGCGAATAAATTTTCTCAACTTTGTCCCAATAGCCCAAACGCGAAACCTTTAGGAGAATTTGTCATCACAGGAAAGGGTAACATTCCACCAAACCCACTACAATTATTGCCCGGTAGAAATCCTGATATTCCTCTTGCAACTGCAGAAGATATGCAGGAGATTAAAACTATACAAGCGCAAGAGCACAAAAAGAAAGAGGAACAGGAACACAGCAGTAAAGTTGCCAGAAAGAAAAATAAAGACAATACACTTCCTTCAATTGTGGAAGCACAAGGTATAGTACAAACACCTGATGGTCAAATCTATTTTGTGGCGAATGCAAACCATGCTACTCCATCTTCTCAGCCTACCGCTTCTGTTTGTCCTAGCCAGAATTAGGGAATAAAGGGTTCTTGTTTGTGCGTTGCAATAAAAGTGAAAATCAATAGAGTATAGCGCTTAATACATTTGTTGTAAGATCAATGTGAAAATCTTATGATGACCAAAAAATTGACTATGCAATACCAAGTTTTTGTTCAAAGTCACCCAGAGAATAAATTTATTGCTTCCGTTGTTGGTATTCCCAATAGCACAGTCGAAGGTGGTACAAAGGAAGAAGCAATAGCGCTTGCCAAAGCTGCTTTAGAGACCCAACTGGCATCAGGTGAATTAGTTACAATTGAGGTGGGTAAAGAATCCTCGCAGCAGCAAACAGATCCTTGGCTCAAGCATATGGGTATTTTTGCATCAGACCCAACGTATGACGATTTTTTAGCAGAAGTTGCAGCTTATCGACAGCAAGTTTCAGAAGAAGAGGGTTTTGAATGACTTGCTACATAATGGACACAGACCATCTTAGTCTTTACGAACGCGCTCATCCTAAAGTATGCGCTCAAATTATTAGGATACGCCAACATTCTTCTGACAAGCTATTTACAACAGTGGTAAGCCTTGAGGAACAGTATGCCGGGCGCATAGCTCAAATTCGTAAAGCCACTACAGCTAAAGCATTGGTTGGAGCATATGAGAAATTAAAGCAAATCTTCGCTTTGTTTTCAGATTTGGACATTTTAGAGTATAATCTCAAGGCAGATGAATATTTTCGAGAATTGAGAAGAGATGGAATTCGTATTGGCACTTTAGATTTACGAATCGCTGCAATTACTCTTGCTCATGATGGTATTTTATTAAGTAGAAATATCAAAGACTTTGAGAAAGTACCAGGGTTAACTATTCAAGATTGGTCAGTGTAGCCATTGTAAATTTTTTAGTTTGGATGATAAAGCAAGGTTAAATTCAGTGATCAGTTACCAGTTATCAGTGTTCAAGTGCTCAGCGATCGCCTAAGTAGTACATTCTGACTCCTGACTCCTGAATTCTGACTCCTTTTTACATTAATTTCTGTATCAAAAACACTAAAAGTAATTATTTGACTAAAATATTGCACACACTTCGTAATACAATATTTTCACCAGTAAAATCACTGAAAAATAATGAGAAACGCTAAAACTAAACGTCTTAACAGATGTAACAAGCGTTTGCTTTGTATTGGTCTGCGTATGACTATGACAGCTATGCTGTGCATGACATCGACCGGCTTTACTCTAGCATCTAGTAGTCTTCAGTCGGTCGATGTCGTCCGCAGTCAATCAGGGGCATCGCTGGAACGACAAGCACGCAAATTATATAAAGAAGGTAAGTTTTCTGAAGCTGCACAGGTATTTACACAAGCAGCAGAAGCTTACAAAACATCGTCAGATCCTATCCATCAAGCACTGAGTCTCAGCAATTTGTCGCTGTGTTATCAACAACTTGGTCGATGGAAAGACGCTAACGATATAATCGCTAAAAGTATTGCAATATTAAACACTAAAGAAACAACCCCACAAAGATTATCAGCACTTGCACAAGCCCTCAATATCCAAGGTGAATTACAATTAAATACCGGACAAGCTGAAGCTGCGCTAAAATCGTGGGAACGTGTTGCGGATATTTATACTCAACAAAAGCAACCAGCTCGTGTACTCACAAGCCAAATAAATCAAGCTCAAGCTTTACAAAATTTGGGTCTTTATAGACGATCTGCATCACTACTTGCAACTGCATTAAAGTTACCAGCAGATTATATCGATGAACCTAAAAAACTCCAACTATCTCTCAAACTCATTTCTGCTTCTCCAGAAAAAGCGATCGCACTGCGTACCTTAGGAGATTCTCTGCGCGTTGCTGGTAACTTAACTTCAGCACAGATGACTTTACAGCGCAGTTTAGATTTTGCTAAGCAGCTACGTTTACCTAATATAGTTGCACTATCACAACTCAGCCTTGGTAACACCGCAAACGCACAAGCTGATCCTACAACAGCACTCAAATTTTATAAAGAGGCTAGCGCATCATCTCCAAATAATAATATTCGTCTACAAGCAGAACTCAACGAACTTTATTTGCTCGTTGATACAAACCAACAAGATGCAGCAAGAATACTACTGCCACAGTTAAAAGAGCAAATTGAGGCATTACCGCCGTCTCAAACAGCGATTGAAGCGAGGGTAAATCTTGCCAATAGCATTATACAGATGGCAGAGAAAAAACAAGAAGAAAAATCTTTAGAGAAAACCCCCGAAAATCAGGAAATTCTACTAGATGCAGCAAAACTGTTAGCAGTAGCTATTCAACAAGCTAAAGAATTAGGAAATTCTCGACTCGAAGCTGATGCATTGGGAACCCTTGGGAAAGTCTACGAAGACACTCATCAGTGGAAGGAATCAGAAGATCTGACTCAGAAAGCGGTTCAACTAGCACAACAAGTCAACGCTGAGGATCTTGCCTATCGTTGGCAATGGCAATTGGGAAGAGTTGCCAAAGAGCAAGGAAAAACCGAAGTCGCGATCGCAGCTTATAAAGAAGCTATCAATAATATTAAATCCTTACGGGCAGACTTAGCAGGAGCAAATCCTGATTTGCAGTTTTCTTTCGGGAAATCAGTTGAGCCAATACACCGTGAACTCGTCGAGTTGCTAATAACAGGAAATCAAAAGGATCAAGATCATCTCAAAACAGCGCGAGATGTTATTGAAGGATTACAATTAGTAGAACTTGATAACTTCTTTAGACAAGCTTGTCTCAATGCTCAACCAGAACAAATAGACCGTGTTGATAAACGAGCAGCAGTTATTTATCCGATTATTTTAAAAGACCAACTAGCCATAATTACCAGCTTACCTAAATCTGGACAAAATTCTCAAGGGAAAGCAAATAAAGCAACAGAGACAGATAAGCGTGAGTTTCATTACTACACAACTAAAATTAGTAAAAACGATGTTGATAAGTTAGCAACACGTTTGCGGAATAACCTTAACCAAGCGAATACATCTGATTTAGTCAAACCTCTATTTCAACAGATGTACGATTTAATAATCGCACCTCAAGCAGCAGACCTCAAGAACAGTAAAGTTGAAACATTAGTATTTGTTTTAGATGGTACTCTGCGTAGTGTTCCAATGGCAGGACTATATGATCAACAAGAGAAAAAGTACCTCATTGAGAAATATAGCATTGCTCTCACACCAGGACTACAATTACTCGCACCGCGATCGCGCCCAGAAAAACAACTAGGAGCCTTAGTAGCTGGACTGAGTAAATCTCGTCCTGGTTATCCAGCACTGGATAAAGTAGCAGAAGAAGTTAAAACAATTCAACGCGACATCCCAAGCCAAGTCCTTTTGAACGAAAAATTCACAAACACAGCCTTTCAAAATAAAGTCTCTGGTATTTCTTACCCAATTGTACACTTAGCAACCCACGGTCAATTTGGTTCTACACCAGACCAAACATTTATTGTGACCTGGGATAGTAAAATCAAAGTCAACGAACTCAGCAGCTTGCTCAAAGCAGTCGAACTCTCCCAAGGAAAAGCCCTCGAACTCCTTATTCTCAGTGCATGTGAAACAGCCACTGGTGATGCAAAATCTGCATTAGGATTAGCAGGTATAGCAGTCCGTTCCGGTGCACGTAGCACAGTCGCAACCTTGTGGCGCGTTGATGATGAAGCTTCAGCACAATTAATGATCCAATTCTATGACGAATTGGTGAAAGCGAAAAAAACAGGTACCTCAAAAGCCGAAGCCTTACGTCGCGCTCAACTCGCTATCTTACAAAAATCCCAGTATAAATCCCCATATTACTGGGCTGCTTATGTTTTGCTTGGGAATTGGATTTAATAGGGCATGGGGCATGGGGCATGGGGCATGGGGCATGGGGCATGGGGCATGGGGCATGGGGGATTGTTACTGCTACCCTGCTACCCTGCTCCCTCTGCTCCTCTGACTCCTGACTCCTGACTCCTGACTCCTGACTCCTGACTCCTGACTCCTGACTCCTGACTCCTGACTCCTGACTCCTTTTTTAACAACTACAAAAAAAATACATGAACAAAGTTATTCTCTTGAGATTAGCCTACTTTTACTTAATTGGGTATTTACTGATTCAAACAAGTGATGTTGCAAGAGCACAGATACCACCCTCAAGACTACCACCACCGCAAGATGTTAATCCGCAACTTCCTACACCAGCACCAGCAATACCTTCGCCCTCCCCGAGTCTACCACCGCCAGCAGATCTACTGAAACCACCAATACCCTCCACAACTCCAGAAAAGATTCCTTCTGAAGCGCCCTTAAAAATTAGCGTCAAGCGTTTCGTAGTAGAAGGTAGCACTGCCTTTAATAAAGAGAAGTTAGATGAAGTATTAGCTCCTTTTACGAACAAAACTCTCTCTTTTACTGAACTGTTGCAAGCGCGATCAGCAATCACGGAACTTTACATTAAGAGTGGTTATATCACTTCAGCCGCAGTCCTCCCACCACAAAATTTTACTAGCGGTGTCGTAACAATTAAGGTTATTGAAGGTAAGTTAGAAGCGATTAACATTACGGGGTTGAAAAGACTCGATCAAGATTATGTGCGTAGTCGATTGGCTATAGCTACTCATGCGCCACTCAACACAAAGCGCTTATTAGAAGCATTGCAATTACTACGAATCAATCCCCTGATCAAAAATTTATCTGCTGGGTTGTCATCTGGTACACGTCCAGGTTTAAATGTCCTAGATGTAACCGTGGTAGAAGCAAATACTTTTAACATTCAAGTAGGTCTAGATAATGGTCGTCAACCTAGTGTGGGTAGTTTCCGTCGCCAAGTTCGATTGACACAAGCCAACTTACTAGGAATCGGGGATGGATTAACAGTCGGCTACAACAATACAGACGGTAGTAACGGAGGGGATATTAATTATACCATACCCGTAAATGCTCACAATGGTACTGTGAGGTTAGGTTATAACATTATCTCAAGTAAGATCATAGAGCCGCCTTTTAACCGCATTGATATTGAATCAGACTCTCGCAATTATGAGATCAGCTTCCGTCAGCCAATAAATCAAACTCCCACCCAAGAATTTACTCTAGGTTTAACCGCTTCCCGGTATGAAAATGACACGACTTTACTGGGTATTCCTTATCCTTTGTCACCAGGTGCTAGCAGTAAAGGGAGAACTCGAATTTCAGCGGTGCGGTTTTTTCAAGAATGGACTAAACGTGACAATCAGCAAGTATTTGCAGCGCGATCGCAATTTAATCTAGGCCTTAATCTTCTAAATTCTACAACTAATCGCTCAGCACCAGATAGTCGGTTTTTTAGTTGGCAAGTTCAAGCACAATGGGCTCGCCTATTAGCTCCCGATACATTATTCTTAATACGTGGCGATGCACAAGTTGCAAACCAAGCTCTTGTACCCATAGAACAATTTGCCTTAGGTGGTTTAGGAAGTGTTCGAGGCTATCGTCAAGATCTGCTGCTAGCTGATAACGGCGTATTACTCACAACCGAGTTACGATTACCAATATTTAGGAATCCTAGCTCTGGAACAGTTTTTCATGTTATTCCCTTTGCTGATTTTGGTGCAGTATCGTATAACGGCGGGAGAGCATTTATCAGACAAGATACATTAGCAAGTTTGGGCTTGGGTTTGCAGTTAACTCAGGGCGATCGCCTAAACGCCCGGCTAGATTGGGGTATTCCCTTAATAGGAGTTGCTAATAACAAGAGAACAGTACAAGAAAACGGGCTATATTTTTCGATTACGGCAAATGCTTTTTAGGGGATTGGGGATTGGGGATTGGGTACTGGGTACTGGGGATTGGGGATTGGGGACTAGGAATGAGGGGGATTAGGAAAAGGTGGAGGATAAAGGTTTTGAATCGTTAGAGTTTTATCAAGACAGCTTAAAATTGCTCAAGGCAGCTTATCGACTAGCAGAGAGTTTACCAGATAAAGAACGCTATAACTTAAGCGACCAGTTGCGACGTGCAGCTTGTAGTATTGTACTGAATATAGCCGAAGGCTACGGACGCTATCATTATCTAGACAGGCTACGCTTTATGTATATTGCTCGTGGCTCTTTGGCTGAAACTAAAAGTGCCTTCATCATTGCTGAGACTGTTGGATACTGTTCTACAGAACAATTAAACTGGGTGAGTCAGATTAAAGGACAAATTGAAAAGAGTCTTAATGGTTACTGTCGTTTTATTCGCTCTCAACAACAAGGAGGTGCTGAATACGGAAACCAATATATTCGTGACAAAGAAACTGAAGACTAGGTACTAGCTGCTACGCGCTAGAGATCAGGGACTGAGAAGTAATTCCCAATCCCCAGTCCCCAATCCCCATTCCCCAATCCCCATTCCCAAATTTTTTGCATAAGCTCGATCACGCCAGAAATATAATGGTATTAGCAGGAAGAACACAAAGAGAGTACCTGTCGTGGTTGAAGAACTGTACACCCCGGAACAACTTGATCAAATCCATCAGCAGTTGTGGCAATGCGTTTTGCGATTTGCGAATTTCTCAGCAACTCAAGAACGCAATCGGATTGCGCGAGATTGGCATGATTCGCTGGGAGATGCGCTTACTGCATTAAACTTTCAACTACAATCTGCTATCAAGCTTTGCAAACCTGATCCTAGTCAGGCTCAAGAATTTCTTAAAGAAGCACATCGTTTAGTCACGCTCACAACACAAGAAGTGCGCCGAACTTTAAAACGTTTCCGCAATGACGAAATTGAAAACCAGTCGATAAAAACACTGATTCAATTACTCGTTCATGATTTTGAGAGCATAACAGGGGTTTCGCCTGAGGTTGAGATTAACCTACCCATCACCTTACCATCAGAGCTTGTAACCCCTATTTATAGAATTATCCAAGAAGCTCTCGATAACATCTGTAAGTACGCCCAAGCAACAGCAGTACAAATTGACATTCACACAAATGTAAAATGGGTACATTGCGTTATTCAAGATAATGGTTGTGGGTTCGATCCGCAAAAAATTTCCGGAGGTTACGGATTGCGGGGAATGAAAGAACGAGTTGCAGTGTTACAAGGTCATTTCAAGTTAGAAACTGAACCAAGATACGGCTGTCGCATAACAGTAGACATTCCGATGCAAATACCCAGAAAACCTGAGCAGTATCAGGAACCTTCACTCCCTGAGATGCAAATACCCAGAAAACCTGAGCAGGAGCAGGAAACTTTACTTCCTGAAATACCAACACAGGTATCCCACACACAGATTCACGAAGAAGAATATACAACAATTAGCCTAGACGAACTAGCCGAGATCTTACAAACAGCTTTTTCTCAAGAACAGCTAACTGCCAATCCATATGATGTCCCTTTAAATAATAATGATATGCAGCCCGGTCCCCCAAGTCTAGAGGATATCGAGCCCACTCTCCCATGCCTACAGGAGAATGAGACGGATTATATCAATAACACGCCACTAGATTTCATACATGAGACGGATTATATCGATAACACTCCACTAGACTTCGTACATGAGACGGATTATATCAATAACACTCCCCTAGATTTCATACATGAGAGAGATTATATCAACAACACTCCACTAGACCTCATAAATGAGACGGATTATATCAATAACACTCCACTAGATTTGACATCAGAGTCAAGAGTCACAATTAGTGATTGGCAACCATTAAATCTCAATGAATGGCATAATCTCACATTACAAAAATCAACATTTTTTTGGGATTGAACCTTATTTTTTTAAATTGTAAAACTTTACAATACCAATTTTCTGTGAAGCTGCACATTATTTTTACCCCTCCTAACCTCCCCTTTCCAAGGGGAGGAAAGAAGGCGGTGGTGTTCCAATACTGCTCGGTTAAGCCGAAAATTTAAATTTAATGTAGGTTGGGTTGAGGAACGAAACCCAACATTTATCAGGATTTGTTGGGTAACGCTTATGCGCTCTACCCAACCTACGATTTTCCAAAACCCCGTTTGGAACTCAGTGACGCTATACGATCTGGAGCAAAATTTTAAGTCGAATTTGTTCAACGCCAACCCAATAAGCGTAACCAAGGTACAATCAAATAATAACTAACGCCCAACCAAAAGCTCATAAAGATTCCCATAAAACCAAAAAAAGTAATTGGAATCCACGGCTGATCCCAAGTAGGATTAAGAAAGTTTAATACCTGATTGGGGAATCCAGCAAATATCATTGCAGTGCCAAGTGCTGCGATCACAGCATGAACTATATGATGACTGCGTAAACCTAAACTAAGAGTGAGTAGAGAAACAGCCGCTACAATCATTCCTACCACCCCACTGGTAGCATCTTGTGGTGTTAGCAATTGCAAAACTAAACCACCAAAACCATAGCTGATAATACCCATCAGCGACGCTATTAAGAACCGTCGTTTTTGCCCAAAACCTCCCGCAACCAAAAGCCCCCAAGCAGTTCCCAAACCAGCACCAACAAATAAAAGAATCTCGGAAGCAGAAACATTGTTAGGATTGAGAAAAAGGTAGGGTAACTGACGAGATAAAAATTCCGTAAGTAGGCTGCTTAAGTTTGTTTGAGATGCCAAAACTAAACCAGAGGTTGCACCAAAAGCAGCTCCAAGACCAGTTAGAAACATTGTCCAAACTGTATCTAAACAGGCTATTATAACCTTAAAGATTGCTTTGATGATAAAACGAATAGTTTTACCAATAGCTTTAGTCAAGTTAGTAAAGGCTTGCTTTACACGATTTAAAGCAAGCTGCAACAAGAACTCTAGCTGTGAGAATAATCCTTGCTGAGGAGATGACTGAGCAATTGACTCCAAACTTTTGTGGATGATAGTTGCGCTTGCTGGACGCGATTTTATATCCGGTTGAATCATATCATCCAGCAAATCTGCTAGTTCAGGCTTAACATTTACCTCGTTGCGCCACAGTAATTTTCCTGTGATTGGATGTTCCAAATCTAACACTGATTTGCCTGTTAACATCTCAATCATTGTTCGACCAAGAGCGAAAAAATCTGTTGCTGGTCCAACACTACTCCCAATTAATTGCTCTGGTGGACTGTAGCCAGAAGAGTATAATTTGGTTGAGGAACCTTGAGAACCAAACAATTTAGAACTAAATTGTTTTACCCCACCAAAATCAATGAGTACTAGCTGATCTTGAGCTTGTTTGTTCCCTGGCACTCCCTGATTACCAGCAACCATTGTTGAGGACGATCGCAACATGAGATTTGAAGGTTTAATGTCACGATGAAGAATTTTGCGTCTGTGTAATTCTTGTAAAATATCTACAGCCTGCGTCAACCAGTTCAACACCAAATCTTGCGGACATCCTTGGGGAAATTCCTCAAATACTTCTTCTAATGTTTGACCATTGATTTTTTCCATCACCAGACAAAATATCTTGCGTGATGAGTTCGGATACCACTTCTCTAGATAAAAATATCCATCGGCATCAACTCTAGGGATACCAGGATGTTGTAAACTGCTTAAAACTTTTGCTTCTTGGACAAATAACTCCTGAGCCTTTGGTGAATCCTCCACTAGGACTTTCAGTACTTTTTCTGTTTGTGTCTTTTCATCCCATACAGTATAAATCTCTGCAAATCCCCCCGAACCCAAGCGCTCAAGAGGAGTATAGCGATCTACAAGCTGTAGGGATGCACCACAGCTGCTGCAAAACTTAGCTCCCCAACGTTGAGGATAAGGACGGTGACAATCTGGATTAATGCAGTGAATTGCACGCACTTGAGTCGAATGCAGCCGGTAAAAAAACAAAGGCCTTTGTTGATTGTACACCAGATTAGATCGGGAAGTCTGGTAGCCCCGGTATTTATATCGGGGCAGAAAGATGACATCCAGAGATCAGTAACTGTAACCATCCCAAGTCATCGGGAAAGCAGTTTCGTTTAAGGTCAAAAAATCATTATGACCACTGCTAGTTTCTTCATCGAGGACTTTAATGACTTTGTTGTAAATGTCTTCTGCTTGTTGCGGAGAATCACCTATGCTAGTTAAACCTAGCTTACCAAACTGAGAAAGACAACCCATTAGGTGAAACACTGAGCCTGTTTCGGTTCCGCTATCAAAATGCAGTCTATGATGGGCGATAATATCCATCAAGTCGTTCGGGAGAAGTCCCTGGTAGTGATCTTTGTGTAAGTTGTCAGTGGCAGTGTAGTATTTAGGACGTCCTTGCTGACTGTAAAATAAACCTGTGGAGAGATCGTAACGACCGTTAGTTAATAATTTTAAGGTCATAAGAGGATGAGTGGTACCTCCTTTCCGGAGGTTAATTTCGATCGCGTTAATGTCCCACTTGCCATTACCCTGATCAACAGCGATAAAGTCTACGCCAAATCTTTCTAAAGCTCCTTTTTTCGCTAAATTTCTGCCAATTTTTAAACCTAGTTGTTGTAATTGCAGTCGATAAGCTTCATCAGCAGGAAATCGACAACCCATATATATCTGATGATCTGGTCCCCCTAAGATCTGATCATGGGTTGAGAGAATCTCTACTTCACCATTTGGTGTGATGCGTCCTTGCACACTAGGCGATCGCTTGATTTCTCCTTCCACAAAAGCCTCAACAATTGCGCCTAATTCAGGGATCCGTCCTGAAAAATTTTCCCAAGACTCTTGTTTGGCTTGAAAGCTCATATTCCGCAGGCGATCGCTAATTGCTGTCAACCTTTCGGCAGAAGAACCACCAGGAGGTGCTAAACTTGCTATTGGTCTTAAATCTAGCAGTGCATTTCCTTCTCCAGAAAAGCCTTCATTAAGTTTTACGACCATTCGTTTCAGTGTCGGCTGGCGTTCCCACAACTGAGCAGCTGCTTCTGCCAAATCTAGATCACTCCACACTCTTTCACTACCATCAGGAAGAGGCACTTCACTTTCAGCAAAGATTTGCCGACTACCACTTTTACTTCCCCAAATTTGCAAATCTGGTGCAGCAGCGTATAACGGTACAGCTAATTCTAGAGATAATTTTCCTTCCCATTCCGTGGAATTATAACATATCATGAATGATTTTTCTAACCTTAAGGCGTGGCGAATTCTCTCTACCAAGCGAGGTCGTTCTAAAATCTTTTGAGTCAGAGGTTTTAAAGATGAATCATAAGTAGAAAGTAATAATAAGCGACTGCGAGCGTGAGAAAAAGGAATTCCTGGTAAAAGTTGCAAATAATAATCGATGATGCTCGGGTGCAGTGGCATTGATGTAATATAAATTAACCTTGTCCGGGGATTTTGCAACCGAATTAAAGAAAATAGCAGTCGTTCTTCATAATGCTCGCAGCCTTCTATCTTTTTTAGCTCTCGCTGGTCGATACTCAGAGAAGGAATGACTAAAATATCAGCATCGCTATTATCAAATAGATCAATGGTTTTCCAGCGATCCCGTAGAGTCAACTGAAGATTACGAAAATTATCATTATATTCTATTTTTTTTAAATCTACCGTTTGCATAGTGGTAGCTGCCTTTTTATAATTGCCATATTCTTAATCTTATATATCTTAAAGAGAACTTGTTTGCTACTAGCGTGCAACACTTCTTTTATTTATAGCAGTTCCGTAGATAGGAGAAATAATTTTTATGAATTTTTATGCAAATTAAATCGTATTATAATATAATGTATTCTCAATTAAAAAGCTAATTTATTTATATTTCTAAGGTAATAAATTACAGGACATTATGTCATGACACCCATCGCGTCTGCAACGCTCAAAACCCCAATGCAGCAAAGATTTTGGCAATAAGGATAGCGAATGACTACTGAATATTGAAATAACAACCCATAGCATGAAGTCCTGCTGCTCTGAGCGAGCGCCTAGCATGGCAACGTGATTGGCATAAATTTCAAGCGTTCGAATCTGTGCAAATACCCATAACCTCACAAATTCCTCACATTAATTTTATAGTCTTAAATCAACTCTTAAATTGCACAGTTATAATGAACAACCCAACATGTATTTCTGAACTAAATTTAAATCCCGTACCAGGGAAGAAATATTGGAACTGTGATCGAGAGTGGAGAGAAGAATTTATTTACTTTCTGCTAGTAGATCGCTTTCACGATGATCTTCAACGAACTCCAATCAACACAACAGACAGATCCTCAGGAAAGGGTAGCCCAACGCAGCTGAAAAAATTCTATGGCGGTACGATAAAAGGAATCAAAAATCATCTCGATTATATTCATAATTTAGGCTGTACAGCAATCTGGATAAGTCCGATCTTTGAAAACACTGATGCACCAGATCCCAATGGAGGTAACTACCACGGCTACTCTATTCAAAACTACCTTGGTATCGATCCTCGCTTTGGAACCAAACAGGATTTGATTGATTTGGTTGATGCAGCCCATAATCTAGAGATGCGAGTCTTTCTCGATGTGGTGATCAATCACTCTGGTGATACCTGGTACTACAAAGATGAAGATAACCCAGGAGTTCAACCTTATAAATTTTTCAATGATATACAATTTGAATTTGGTATGTGGAGACGTCCTGATCGCCCAATCCCACAGGAATTAAGAAATCCGAATTACTATCATCGTCGTGGGCGAATTCGTAATTGGGACAGCTATCCAGAATATCAACATGGAGATTTTGAATCCCTAAAAGATTTCAATAACGATGATGATGCCGATGGCTTAAAACTTCAAGAGTATTTAATTAAAGCACACTGCTATTGGATACGGGAAGCCGATATAGATGGATTCCGAATGGATGCCGTTAAACATTTCAGTTCACTAGCCGTTTCTCGCTTTTGTTCAACAATTCGAGAATATGCCTATCGATTAGGCAAACGCTCGTTTTTTCTGTTTGGGGAGCTAATCGCAGGAGATGATACTGTTGATCGCTATATTGGACCAAATACACCAACTAAAATCGGCGATCAAACCGTTTTTTTTGGACTTTCCTCTGTTTTGGATTTTCCACTTTACTGGAGAGTGAGTTCAGTAATCAAAGGGTTCAGCCCTCCTAGTAATTTAATTGATCGCTACGAAGCTTTGAGAAGTGCGGCGCTGAATCGGGGAGAATTAGGACGTTATCGAGTCACATTCCTAGATAATCACGATCAAGTAGGAGCGAATCCCAAACGCCGCTTTGGTGCAGATACACCCGACAAACAAATTATTGCTGGAATGGGCTATCTATTATGTGCTTTAGGAACTGCCTGTATTTACTACGGGACGGAGCAAGGATTTTCCGGTATAGGTGATGATGACGCCTTGATCCGCGAAGCCATGTTTGATCGGGATAATTCCGAGCTTAACGTACTCAACCAGAACTGCATAATTTACCAAGAAATTGCTAAGATTGCTCAAGTTCAACGAAAATTGGAAGCATTACGCTTTGGTCGGATGTACTTTCGGGAGATTTCCGTTAATAGTCGGGACTTTGAATTGCCAAGAACTCATCCCTGCACTCTTGCTTTTTCTAGGCTGTTAGGCTTTCAAGAAGTTTTGGTTGCTTACAACACGTCTACCACATCTGCGCGAGAGGATTATGTCATCGTTGACAGCAGTCTTCATCAGGCAGGAGATGAATTGAGATTCGTCTACGGTGGCGACGGAAGCGTCACTGTTCAAAGCCATCCCGATGTGAGTAATCCGTCTCTGTTTGTACAACTTAATCTTTCACCGATGCAGTTTGTCATCCTGGGGTAAACTTCTCGTTCAACCGTTAGAAGGATGTTTTCGTTCTCAATGGTTGCTATTCTAACAAAGAATACTTAGAATCAACGAATGATAACGACTATGGCATCCACAACACCTCTAAAGGGCACAGAATTAGTAGATTGTGCTAGAGCGAATGCCAAACAGGGAATCGAAACTGCGGCTTATCAATGCGGTTATGGAGAAGATCTTAATACCTTCTCCAGTGAATTGCGGAAAGCTTGTGAAGACATGAATTTGCAAGTGAAGGAACTCACTGAACTGATTACCGATCAGGACATAATCCTGAATATTGGTAAAGGTGAGACTGTTGCTCCAAACTCAGCATCAGAACTATGATGGGTACCTAAATCAGTTAAACTGGTGGGTAGGGAATAGGTAATAGGGGCAAAGGATAGAAGTCTTTAAAGATCAAACTTACGCTTCTTTAATTCCACAAAACCTTATTATCCATTCCCTAGACTCTATCCCCTATACCCCCATCTTAGTTGTTGATGCAGTCAGGGTTTTCGCAATCTGCTGGACAAAACGATATAAGAGAGATCCTAGAGGTGATGAATTCCTTGGTTTTGCCTCAAGGTATCACTGCTATAGCTGAACAAGAGAACGGCTGTCTCTATGTACTATTGGAATCAACTGCTGTACCTGAACAGCAGAAAATGGCTGCATTGGTGAATCTGGCTGTGGGCAGCATAAAAGACGCACCATTCAATCGTGTAAAAGTTTACGGGCGTCAAGCTGGAAATCCATTTACTGATTGGAGCCACGAGATTGGACTAAACTTGAAAAGTAACTCATCAACAACTGCCAATCTTGTAAATAACAAACACAGTCAAATCGGAAAATTTCCAGATAACCAGCCAGCAAATAGAGTTGAAAGATTTATAGTCTGTGGACTGGGGAGTTTGGGACAACATTCTGTTGTGGCTTTGAAAGAATTTGCCCTACAGGAGTTTGAGGTTCATATTACTGCTATTGATCGACAGCAACCAGCAGCTTGGGAGTTTGAGGACTTTCCGAATTCACTAGAAACAAGTTTAATTCTGGGTGATTGCCGTCGCGATAGTGTTTTGCTCAAAGCTGAAATTACTAACTGTCGGGCGATTATTATTGTAACTAGTGATGATAGCGTAAATATTGAAACGGCGATCGCAGCTCGTCGAATCAATCCCAACACCCGGTTAGTCGTCCGCTCTGGTAAACAAAACTTAAATAAACTTCTTGAGCAAAAGTTAGGTAATTTTGTTGCGCTTGATCCCACGGAGCTTCATGCTACTACGTTTGCCGTAGCAGCACTAGGTGGGGAAACTCTCGGCTTTTTTAATGTGGGTACTCACCGATTACGAGTCGTTGAGCATCAGGTAAAATCTGGAGATTACCGTTTTGAGAATTTTCCTGTTTATCGACTGCACAAGAGAAATCAACGCTTATTAAGTTATCCAAAGGCAGCACTCATCAATTCCTTTGAGTTAACTCAACTTAAATTACCTGAGTCTGAAGCTCCTCTAAGAGCCTTTCATCAATGGACTCCAGATACTCGAGTCAAAGAAGGGGATACTATTATTTATATCGAGGAAGTAGAACAGTTTGTAGCTCCTGTCGTCGAGAAACCCAAAACCAAATCTCAATTTAATTGGCGACAACTAGTACAAAAGTTCCAATATTTCGCAAAGCTTGATTGGCGAGAAGGCATAGCATACGCCTGGAATTGGGTTTATCAAGAGCAAACCCGTAGAGTTGTTAGTATCGGTGTGCTTACTGGTTTAATTCTCGGCGTGATTGGATCGGTAGTACTCAAGTTCAATATACCCAATATGTCCTGGCAAGCCGCAATTTCTGATACTATTATCCTGCTGTTGGGAGGTTATGGTGATGTTTTTGGCGGTCTTTCAACGACAGTTCCGCTTCCTTGGTGGGCACAGTTGATTTGCTTGATTATTACAGCGTTCAGTCTGCTATTTATTTTAAGCATTTTAGGACTGATAGCCGATCGCATCATTAGCTCAAGATTTGAATTTTTGCAAAGGCGATCGCCAATTCCGGAAGCGGATCATGTGATATTGGTAGGACTAGGGAGACTGGGAAAGAGAATAGCAACATTGTTACGTGACTTAGGGCAGCCGTTTGTCTGCTTAACTTCCCAAAATGAGCAACAAGACTTTATGCCTCAAGTGCCGATAATTTCCGGCGGTATAGTAAAGGGATTGACGTTAGTAAACCTTCCATATGCTAAAAGCGTGATTATGGTAACCGAGGATCAAATGCTGAACTTGGAGGTAGCGTTAACAGCTCGTGATGTAGCGTCAACTATAAACCGTAACATTGATTTGGTCATTCGCACTTACGACCAGAGGTTTAGTGATCATTTAGCAGGATTGCTTCCTGATATCAAGTCCTTTTGTGCTTACGCCTTATCAGCACAAGCTTTTGTTGGTGCTGCATTTGGGGAAAATATTTTGAGTTTGTTTCGCCTCCAAGATCAGACTGTTTTGGTAACAGAGTATGAAATTGAGGCGAATGATACCTTAAACGGTAAAATTTTAGCAGAGATCGCTTATGGCTATGGGGTCGTACCAGTTTTTTATCAATGTAAGCATGATGATCATACCAAATTGATGCCTTCAGATGATACGCGGTTGTATGTAGGCGATCGCTTGGTTGTTCTTGCGACTATTAACGGTTTACGAAGAATTGAGAGAGGAATCCTTGCTCCCTGTCGTCGTTGGCAATTGCAAGCACTTAAACCCCTTGATCCTAAAGCAATCCACTACGCTGGAGATACATTAACTAATATTTCAGGCTGTAGCTTGAATGATGCTAGAGAGTTCATGAAAAATCTGCCTAGTGTTTTGGGCGTACCTGGTGTGATGGAATTATCCCTCTATGAGCACCAGGCATATAGATTAGTACAAAGACTACGTAAAATCCTACCTGTGCGGCTGGTTTCAGTTAGCCCTTCTGACCCTAACTCTTGTAAGATCTGTATCGATTGGCAAACAGACTGGGTTTTCACTTAACCCTTAACAAACGATTTTTTAACGAAGTTAATGAATTATACAACTCAGTGAATTGCTCCTTGAAAATAAATCCTTGCTCTTGTGAATCCCATTTTGTTAACCTTCTAGGTGGTACTTTGTCAACAGGCTCTTCTTTATAGAAGTTAACAACGATACATTTACGAGTCACATTTTCAGGAAGATTTAGCCTGCTATAACCATGATATGTTGTATCATTTGACAGCATAAAAATACAACGATTAAATGCAGGAGAAATGTCTTGACTTTCTCCGTTCAAACCTGCTCTTAATCGAAGATAGCCGCCATACTCTTGTTGCCAATTTTTGTTTAGATAAATCATGACATTTAGCCGGTGTACCCAATTATCTCGTAGAGGGTGGAGGCTAAAATCTGTGTGCATGTTGAGAAAGCCTTGATCAGTTCCTTGGTGTAAATCACCATAAAACTGAGAATCCATGAATAAATCTTCGCCGGATACCGAACTCACAAATGACCGGAATTGATTAGATAGTAACTCTTGATGAAGTAGGTGAAAAGATTCAGAAATACTACTCCAAAAAGGTAATTCATGTTTATTGGTAAACAAGTAGTGGTGAGAACGATGCATAGATGAATTTTTCGGGAAATCGTTAATCAACGCATTTGCCAGTGATTCATCTAGAAAATTATCTATGACAACATGAGGGAACGGAGTAGCAGTCGCAAACAGTTGTGAAAACGTTTCTACTTCCTTGTAAATATCTGGATTAATGACACAAGGCATACTCAGTCTCTAATTCTTGAGTGGACAATAACTAACTAATGACTGGTAATCACCCTGATAAATGAGCAGTAGTGCATCAAAGAGAAAAATATCCTCAGTACTTATAGTAGTGAGTCAGTTAAATCGCTGAGCTTGGTGGATGGTACATGTTTTTCAGAACCAATCGAATTTTCTTTTCGGGACAAAAAATATTCTACACCAATGTTGTAACAAAATTAAATTTATCAAACAGAGCTCAGGAGGATCCAACGCCGTGGGCGGGGTTCCCGACTCGAGGCGACTGGCGTTCAGGAGTTAGAATAGAATTCATGCTAAATTCTGTAGACGGGTTTAAGACTCCTGCGCTCATCTTCTCACGAGCACAGACGCAAAGCGCACGCTATGCCCGCAGGGCGGCTCTATACAGTCTGTAAATTAAATCAATAACTAGAAATAAATCGACATAAATTTTTTGTTGTAGAAAAAACAGACGATTACGAGTTGCTAGGTGTAATCAGAAGTATCAATAAAAGTCTAAAAATGGTGCCTTTTGTGTAGATAAATACGTCAATTAAACTCCAGTGTTAATTAATGTTGCCGTCACAAGTTCCTCACATTCTTTTCGTAATTTGATACTACGTTCAATAATTTATGAATCCTTCTTGAACTTCAAGAATTGGGGAGAAGCATTATGAACCAACGTAGGTAAATCTGGGCAATGGTTAGAATTTAACCAATATAATACGATATAGAAAGAGCTTGATGCGACATTTTATCTTAGGGTTTTTTGCCTGATTTTTTATCATTTTACATCACCTAACAAGCTGCTTACAAGGTATTAGAATACCAAAAATTAAATACATGTACTGAAGTTTATATAGCATCTATAACAGCCAAAAATGATTTATTATTTTGTTGAGGTGCTGTATAAAATGCATTTTTCTTGATTTTTGATGTAAATTATTTGCATTTAAAAACTCATTTTTAAACTTTGGGATTGTTTAATTTTTGTTTAAAGAATACTATTTCTTTAAAGTTCATAAATTATATTAGTGTGATGTGCATTGTTGAATCATTCCATCGAAGTAAAAGCAATAAATCTATGGAGTTAAATATGAAAATTGTGAGCGCTATTGTTTCTAGCTTGACATTAATAGGCTTAAATTTTGCAGGTTTATCTAAAGTACAGGCTCAACAGCAGGGATTTCAGTTTCAAAAATTTCCCGTTACTCTTTCAGGAAATGGTTGTCCACCAGGATCAGCTGAAGGAATTTTGAATGGAGATACTCTTTCGATCACGTTCTCTAAATTTGAAGCTCAAGCTTTATCTCCTAGCGTGAACTCAAAATCTTGCAATTTGAGGATTGGACTTGATGTGCCATCTGGACTTAATGTTCAACCGATTAACATTAAGTACATTGGATTTGCAGATGTACCTCAAGGAGGCAGTGCGGATCTGAATGTTAAAGTCCTTTTTCAAGGCAAACATGTCGCCACTGATAATGATCCAAATGCTAGTTTTCAGCCTGGATTTTCAAGTACTTGGGAAAAGAATATAGGCATTACTTTAGGTACAATAAATGCATGTGCTAAACCAATTTCTTCAGTTTTTGGTATCAACTCCAATCTGATTGCACGGGCAAAAAAGGTTGCTAAAGATCAAGCAACGCAAATCAGAATTGATACTGTTGACACGACAATTGGACCTGTAATCTACCAAATCAAATTTGCTTTTAATCCTTGTTAGTTATTTATTGTATGGTGCGTTACGAGGAATTCCGTAACGCACCGTTATTAAACACAGCCGCATTTGCTCTGCATATTTTCTGATTTAAGATGACAATTATTAACACGATTATCTCTAGTGTACTCTTAGTATGTATAAATCTTGTAGGTTTCACAAAGGTACAAGCTGAACCACAAAGATTTCAGTTTAAAAGTATTCCTTTAACTATTTTTGGAAATGGTTGTCCTTCGGGAAATCTCGAATCAAATTTTAATGGGGACACTCTAGCGATAAAATTACCTCAGTTTCAAGCTGTAGCTTTACATCCGAAGGTTGTATCGAAATCTTGCAATCTGAGAATTGGGCTGAATGTGCCTTCTGGATATAAAGTCAGACCTGTTAATCTCAAGTATATCGGTTTTGCAAATGTACCTCAAGGGGGCAGCGCTGATCTGAAAGTTAGAATAGTTGCTCAGGGCAAAAACGTCCCAACGACTAATGATCCAAATGCCACGTTTGGGTCGAAATTTTCAGGTGTGTGGAAAAAAAATATAGCTATTACACCAGATGCAATAGATGCTTGTACTAACCCAGTCGATACAGTCTTCGGTATCAACACCGTTTTGATTGCCCGTGCTAGAACCGTAGCTATAGGACAGCAAACTCAACTAAGAATTGATAAAGGCTACGAGATTAAATTTACTTTCACTCCTTGCTAGTTTGAAAGTAAAATACGGTGGGTACAATCTTAGCAAATACAATGGCCTTCGATCTTATACGTGCCCGTAATGAAACACCCGGTTGTGAAAACGTTTTGCACTTCAATAATGCAGGTGCAGCACTCATGCCAAAGCTAGTGCTAGACAGCATTATCAGTCATTTGCTTTTGGAGGCAGAAATTGGAGGCTACGAGGCTGCTGAACGTTCACGTGATGCTGTTGAACATGTTTATGATTCTGTGGCTACACTCATCGGTTGCGATCGCGACGAGATAGCAATCATCGAGAATGCGACGCGAGCATGGGACATGGCTTTCTATTCGATTCCTTTCAGTTCTGGAGATCGAATCCTGACGTCTGCTGCTGAGTACGGGAGTAACTACCTTGCTTTTCTTCAGGTGAGTCGCAAGACAGGTGCAAAGGTTGAGGTTATTCCTAACGACGAACATGGTCAAATCTCAATTAATGCTCTACGTAACGCGATCGACGAACATGCTAAGCTGATAGCCATCACCCATATCCCGACCAATGGTGGACTTGTTAACCCTGCCTTCAGTGTGGGGGAGGTAGCGCGTGAAGCCGGGATCCTCTACTTACTAGATGCTTGTCAATCCATTGGTCAGATGCCAATAGATGTTAATCTTATCGGCTGCGACTTCCTTTCAGCAACTGGTCGTAAATATTTGCGTGGTCCCCGTGGAACTGGTTTTTTGTATGTCCGGCGTGATACACTAGAAAAGGTAGAGCCTCCCTTTTTAGATATTCGTGCAGCGCGGTGGATAGCAAAAGACCAATATCAGGTACGCCCAGATGCACGCCGCTTCGAGAACTGGGAGACTAATTATGCTACCAAAATCGCTCTTGGCGTCGCTATTGACTATGCCTTAACGTGGAGCATTGAAGCTACTTGGCCATGTATTTTAGCCCTCGCTAGTACTCTCCGTGAACAGCTAAGTTCCCTTAAAAAAGTAAAGGTTTGGGATTTGGGTATAGAACGGTGTGGTATTGTTAGCTTCACTGTTGACGGCAAAAGCGCAAAAGAGATTTTTCATACACTCTCTGAGCAAAATATCAACGTCTCAATCTCAACTATAAGCTCCACCCGTCTCGATATGGAGGAGCGAAAACTTACCGAAATTGTCCGTGCCTCTGTTCACTACTACAACACTGAGGAAGAAGTTGAACGCTTTTGTGCAGCAGTTGCATCCCTGTTGTAACCTATCTGACTGCCAGTCGCAATCTAACTTAATACTAAAAACCAAAAAAATTTTCGTCCCTGGTCGAAACACATCAATGACATTGTGTAGTAAACTTGGGGGGAGCATTCTTTGCTAGACCCCTCAGTTGTTTTGTAGATTCGGCTGGCAAAGTTTTATGCAACCTCGAACCAGTATTGTAGAAACATTTTCAACATTTTTGGACTTTAGTGGTGATAGCCTCTGTGGCTGGACAACAAACACTAGGTTACGTCGTAATATACAAAACGTAATCGATCTCACCCCACAAGAAACTTCAGAGAATTTTTGGGTATTATACTGGTATTATTTATTGCAAAACCCAGAACTTGGTAAACAGGCTAAACAACATCTGATAGCCTATTTACAAGAGCCTTGCTACTGGATAGCTCAAAAAATATCGGCTAGCTTTCCCTGTAGCCAGTACAGAATAGCAGATTTTTTTCAAATCGCGATCGCCCAAGTTGATCAAGTACTCAAAGGTTTTAACCCTAAGAGCAACTTTGTTCTAAAAAATTATGCCACAATTATCTTTAGTAACATTATTAGCGACACTTTACGGCAAAGCCACGAAGTTGATATCTGTACAGATTGGGGACTTTTGCGCAAAGTTAGTCAAAAGCGTTTGGTAGAAGCAATGTATATTGCTGGGTTGTCTCCAGAGACTATAAATGCTTACGTCACGGCATGGAAATGTTTTAAGTCGCTTTATGTTCCATCGATCGCGAACCACACTCGCCGACTTTCTCCACCAGATTGCCAAACGTGGGAGGCGATCGCCACAGCTTACAAGTCACAAACCCAAACCTTCGTAGAACCACAAGTTCTAAAAAATTGGCTGTTAAATTGTGCTAAAACTGTACGAACGTATCTCTATCCTAATTTAACTTCTCTAAACAGTCCTGTTGGTCCAGAAGAAAGTAGCGATTGGCTAGATTTTTTACCAACAAATGAGCATGATTCACCACTCACACAAATTATTGCACAAGAAGAACAACAAACGAGGTGCTATCAGCAATCTGAAATCAATGCGGTCTTAGTAGCCGCCGTTGATCAATTAGAACCTGAGATACAAGAAATGTTGCAACTCTACTACGCTCAAAAACTTACCCAGCAGCAAATAGCGACAAAATTGCAATTACAACAGTATACTGTTTCTCGAAGACTAACAAAAACTAGAGAATTGTTACTAAAGTCTTTAGCTAGGTGGGGTCAAGAAAAGTTGCATATTTCAGTTACATCAGACATATTAAAAAGTGTCAGCGCGGTAATGGAGGAATGGCTAGAAACTTACTACAATCCCAGTGTAGAGGGTAACGAATGTTCGGTCTCTTAGTTTTCCTGAAAACACCCTATTTTTTTGGGAGCCATCTCCATGATCGCTAACTCAACTATTTTAACTTTTGCTTGTTCAACTGACCTCATTTTAGAAATACCACCTGATACTCAAAAGCAGGTTTGGGAAGAAAGCCAAGCTTTTTCCAACCCTCATTCTTGCTATCAAGCGTATTTAAATAAACTTTGTCTAAGCACCGTTTTACAGTGGTTTCAAGAGGATATCTCACCCGAAGCAAAACCCTGGCAAGATGCTGCTATATTACCTAGCTTTTGGGAAGTGGTTAATGGATCTGTAATCACTGTAGGAGAAACTCAATTTGTTTTAATTCCTAGTGAGGACATCGATTTGAGTGAGTTTCGAGTCCCACAGGAATGGATAGATATACTTGGCTGGGTTGGGGATTATTATTTAGCAGTGTACATCGACCCTGATGAAGGTTATGTAAAGATTTGGGGCTACTGTACGCATAAGATGCTTAAAAGCAAGGGAGTGTATAATGAATGCGATCGCACTTACTCCCTCGAGCCGAGTGACATGATTTGCGACATCAGTGTTTTATGCGTTGCGAGACAACTTTGCCCAGAAGAACTTACACGTGAGACTATAATACCTTTACCAGGGTTAACACAACCACAAGCACAAAACTTGTTTTCCCGTCTAGGAAAAAGTGAAATAACAACACCCAGACTAGAGATTCCTTTTGTACTATGGGGAGCATTAATCGAGCATGGCAGTTGGAGACAAAGTTTATATCAACGACGTTTAGGATTAGCAGAACAGTTTTCAGGCTGACGTTTATGGAATGGCAAACTGACAACAAACGTTGTCCCAACTCCTACCTTACTAGCAAAGGTAATTTCCCCACCATGTAATTCCACATATTGTTTAACAATTGCTAGTCCTAACCCATGTCCTGGTATTTTACCTACATTACTACCTCTGTGGAAGGAATTGAACAAGTTATCTTGGTCAGTTTCTGGAATACCAATACCATGATCTTGAATACGAAAAATAGCTTCTTCTTCGAGACAAAAAAGTTCAAAATGAATCACACCACCATGAGGAGAATATTTAATGGCATTTAGGAGTAAATTAGAGAGGATATGCCGTAGTAGTTTTTCATCCAAGCAAGGTAATCTTGTTTTTGTCGCTAGGTATTGCGTATTTTGAATAACGGTAGCATCATCTTGTTTGGTAGTGTTTTCTTGTGTTGTAAAGATAATCTTATGATTTTCACTAGCACTTAATTGTATTTCTGCAACTAAATCACTACAGAATTGTTCTAGATCGATCTCTACAGGATTAAAATTAACATGGCCTATTTCTGTTTTGCCAAGTGTTAAAACATCGGTCATCAATTGATTCATCTGTTTAACAGCATTTTGAATGTGATTAATATATTCACTTTTTTTCTCTTCATTTAGTTTCTGGCTATAGTGGGTTAGTAGTTCTGTAGAAGTTAAAATAGTGCTTAATGGATTACGAAATTCATGACTTACCATAGAAATAAACTGAGAGTTAAGCTCTCTCATCTCTTTTTCTTTTTCTAAAGCTTTGCGAATCAGAGTTTCTTCCTGATATTTACTAAGTGCAATTTCAATAGCCGTGATTAATTGCATTTCTTCAAAAGGTTTAAGTATATAACCAAAAGGTTGTGTTATTTTTGCTCTCTTCAGAGTTTTTTCATCTGAATACGCAGTCAGGTAAATGACAGGAATATTGAAATTACTAATAATCTGATCTGCTGCTTCTATCCCGCTCATATTTCCTTTTAGCATAATATCCATCAAAACTAAATCTGGATGTAATTCTGACGCTTTCTCAATTGCTTGTTCTCCGTAAGCAGCAATAGCAGGAACAGTGTACCCTGACTTCTCTAAACAATATTTAATATCACAAGCAATAATTCCTTCGTCTTCGACGACTAATATTTTTTCTTTCATATTTATTTCTGTTCTATAAAGTTTATCTTATAATACGTGCCATTTTTATTATTAAATTCAATATTTCCTTCTATTTGTTCCACTAATCTCCAGACTAACTGTAATCCAAGGGATCTATTTTTATAAAATTCTATATTCTCTGTAATTCCTACTCCATTATCACTAACATTTAATAGATATCGCCCTGGCTGTATCATCGAAAAATCTATGCTTATTTCTCCTGGTGTATTATTAGGAAAAGCATGTTTTAGCGAATTTGATATAAGTTCATTAATAATTAAACCACAGGGAATAGCAGTATCTATTCTTAATGATATTTTATCAAAGTTTAACTTGAAATTAATGTTAGGATTGGCACTATAAGAACGTATTAAATTATTGGTTAGATTGCGAATATAATCTGAAAAATCTATCCTCGCTAAATCATCAGACTGATATAAATTCTCATGAATCATTGCCATTGCTCGAATACGATTTTGGCTATCTTGAAAAATGCCAACAACTTGTTCATCTTTCAGATATCCAGCTTGCAACCGTAATAAACTAGAGATAATCTGGAGATTATTTTTTACACGATGATGAATTTCTTTTAGCAGTACGTCTTTTTCTTCTAAAGACATTTTAAGTTGTCTTTCAGCACGTTGACGTTCAACAATTTCTTGTCGCAATAGGGCGTTAGTATTTTTTAATTCACAGGTTCGTTCTTCAACTCTAATTTCTAGATCATCTTTAGCTTTTTGTAAAGCATCCTGAGCTTGTTTTTGTTCAGTTATATCCCGAACAATGATGATAATTTGATTGGGAATTGAAGGAAACAACCGTGCTTCAAAACTTTTTGAACCTAGAATCAATGGTAATGAGTATTCAATTGATACTAGAGAATTTTTGTCGTTAACGTGCAGAATAGCTTCTTGGAATTTTTTAGCAATATCATCTGGTAGAACATCTTGCATCCGCTTCCCTAAGAAATCTTTTGGTGGCAGGTATAAATCAGTTGTTTCTCTAGCATGACAACTCAGAACTGTGCCGTCACTGTTAAGGCGAAAGTATATGTCGGGAAAAGCTTGAAAAAGTTCTTGTAATTCAGAGGTGGTTTGCAGTAGGTGTGCTTCTATGGCAATGCGATCGCATATTCCTCGTTGCAAAAGTTTATTGGCTTTCACCAATTCTTGTGTTCTTTCTGTAATCTGCTTTTCAAGTGTGTCAGAAAATGACCCCTGTACTATCTTTTCTTGTTGCATCTGCTCTTTTGTTGAGAGTCTTTCTGTTTCTAATCCTGTAGCAAGGCTCTCAGGTGTTACAATTCCTAAAAATTTGTTTTCTTCATCTACAATCGCTAAGTGACGTATACCATCTTGAATCATGAGGTGCAATGTTGTTTTGACATCCAAATTTTGGTTTGAAGTCATAACAGGTTCCCTCATTACTTCGTTAATTTCTACTCCTACAAAATTTTTTCCACAAGCAACTAGACGCACCACATCTGTAGGAGTAAAGATACCCAATAATTGGGCGTTTTCCATGACAAGAACACAATCTATAGGCTGTTGTCTGACATATTTTAAGCTTGGTTTATGATCTACGTGACTAGAAGATAGATCATTCAAAGCACTAACTGTAGCTATCTGTAGATTGTTTTCCTCTTTGCTGTGTGCCATCAAGTCGATTATTTCTACTACTGAGGTGTCAGGAGTAACAGTTAAAATCGAGTCTCGAATAATATAGTCTAGAAGATACATATAGGATGTTTAAAGGCTACAGTAAGGCTGGAGCTAATTCAGACACTCGAAACAAAGAAATTATTAAACTTCGGTTTTCTCTCTTTAGATTAAGTTAAATTTTATGTGATAGCCTCGTGGTTAATACTTAATAAGCTTTTCATGAAAATTTAACGTTTTTTGCCGTTAAATGATAAAAATTTGGTTTTTACGCTTACCGTATTCCCTTGCAGGGCTTCTTTGGATTGCAACTAAGCGCTACTATGAAAAAGATGATTCATGACGGGTATTTTATAAAGCAGTCAGGAGTCAGAATTCAGGAGTCAGAATGATTATTGGTTTAAAACCTCGTCCACTCATTACCAAGACAGGAGGGTGAATTCAGTGATCACTTATCAGTGTTAAAGTGATAACTGCTCACTGATGACTGCTCACTGATAAAGTGGGTAGTGTATTCTGACTCCTGACTCCTGACTCCTGAATTCTGTTTTATTGGAGATTATTAGATGAAAGCGATCGCTTCTTGTCTAGCATCTATCGTTGGTGAAGAAAATGATGCTGTTTGTACTTGGGAAAATATACCGAGCAGTCAGCAAAAACTTATATTACACTCTATTTGTAACGACAAACCTCCGAGTTGCGTTGTCTACCCTCAAACAACCGTTGCACTAGCTGCAGTGATCGCAGAAGCCCATCGAAACAAGTGGAGGATTTTACCAACTGGTGGTGGTAGTAAACTTAACTGGGGTGGTTTAGTTAAAGATATTGACATTGTAGTTAGTACGGAACGTATTAACCAACTCATTGAACATGCTGTAGGGGATTTGACTATCACCGTAGAAGCTGGGATGAAGTTTTGTGATGTCCAAGCACGATTAGCAAATAATAGACAATTTCTTGCTATAGATCCGACTAAACCAGATTCAGCAACCATAGGGGGTATTGTCGCTACCGCCGACACAGGTTCATTACGACAACGTTATGGTAGTGTCCGCGATCAACTTTTAGGCATTACTTTTGTTCGTGGCGATGGACAAATAGCCAAAGCTGGGGGACGAGTGGTGAAAAATGTCGCCGGGTACGATTTGATGAAGTTATTTACTGGATCATACGGTACATTAGGGATTATAAGTCAAGTCACATTTCGGGTTTATCCAATGCAAGAGATATCAGCGACAGTTGTGCTTCATGGTTCCGCAAAAGCTATATCTCAGGCAGCTAACTCCCTTAGAAATTCTGCGTTAACACCCACGCGCGCTGATTTGCTCTCTACTCAACTTGTGTCTAACTTAAAGTTGGGTCAAGGATTAGGATTAATTGCTCGATTTGAGAGTATAGCAGAAAGTGTCCATGAACAGTCAAACCGACTTTTAGAATTAGGAAAACAACTTGGCTTAGATGGTGTTATTTATTCAGCAGTCGATGAAGGTAATTTATGGCAAACATTGCAAGAACAAATACATTCTTTATCCAGTGAGTCAGCAATTAAGAGCAAAATAGGTGTATTACCTACTGCTGCTGTTGAGGTTTTGAATCAAGCGCAGATAGGTTTAATTCACATGACTAGCGGGTTAGGGGTATTGCAGTTCGATAGTCCACAGCAAGTTTTACACATGCGAAATCATTTGGTTTCTCGTGGTGGCTTTTTAAGCATTCAAGAAGCACCAGTAGAAGTTAAGCAACAGATCGATGTTTGGGGTTACACTGGCAATGCTTTGTCGTTAATGCGTCGGATAAAAGCACAGTTTGATACTGAAAATATTTTAAGTCCAAGTCGTTTTGTAGGTGGGATTTAGGAAAAGGGAGCAGCCCCTACGGGGAAGTCAAAAGTCAAAAGTCAAAATTTAAGCAGGTAATACCATTTCACGAAAATCCTGATACAAATACGGTATGTAGGGGCGTAGCCTTTGGCTGCTCGCAGAGTATGGCATTCGCCCTCACAGATATTTAATGTGTATCAACATTTAAGTAAATTGGTATAGGGGTAGGTTTCAACCGATCCTGTAGCAAAAATGTTAAGGGCGCAAAGAAATACCAAAGAAATAATATGCAAATTTCAGAAGATTCTAAAAGAACAGCTAGTTTGAGTGATTTGGCTGGATTTGACGAAAATCATCCTCCTGAGCCGAAGTTAATTGACACTTGTGTTCACTGTGGGTTTTGTCTAGCAAATTGTCCAAGTTACAGGGTGATTGGCAAGGAGATGGATTCTCCCAGAGGGCGCATTTATTTGATGGACGCGATTAATGAGGGTAAAATCCCGCTAAATACAGCAACAACAGAACATTTTGATTCTTGTTTGGGGTGTCTTGCTTGTGTGACAACTTGTCCTTCTGGTGTTCAGTATGATAAGTTGATTTCCGCTACTCGTCACCAGGTTGAGAGGAATTATCCCCGTAGTCTATGGGATAAGCTTTTCCGCAAACTGATATTTTCTGTGTTTCCTTATCCTGCGCTTTTACGAATTTTTCTCATTCCATTGTGGTTTTATCAAAACCTAGGTTTACAAAAATTGGTGCGCGCAACTGGGTTACTTAAGTTTATATCTCCCCGTTTGGCAGCGATGGAATCTATTTTGCCAAAAATCACTTGGAAATCGTTTCAAGATAATTTCCCAGATCTGATTCCAGCACAGGGTGAAAAACGCTATCGAGTAGGAATGATTTTGGGGTGTGTACAACGGTTATTTTTCTCGCCTGTGAATGAAGCAACGGTGAGAGTTTTAACTGCGAATGGTTGTGAAGTCGTCATTCCCAAAAGTCAAGGGTGTTGTGCAGCGCTTCCTGAACATCAAGGACAAACAGAACAAGCAAAGGCTTTAGCAAGACAAATGATTGATAGTTTTGCAGATACTAATGTAGACGTGGTGATTATCAATGCTGCTGGGTGTGGTCATACTTTGAAAGAATATGGTCACATATTAGCAGACGACCCAGAATATCAGGAAAAAGCAAAGGAATTTGCCGCTAAGGTCAAAGATGTGCAAGAATTTTTGGCAGATGTGGGTTTAACAGCCAAGCTTGCTCCACTTACTGATCAACAGTTGACTTTGGTTTATCAAGATGCTTGTCATTTGTTGCATGGTCAAAAAATTAGCGTTCAGCCACGTCAAGTTTTAAGACAAATTCCAGGGGTAAGGTTACAAGAACCATTAGATGCTGCTTTGTGTTGTGGTAGTGCTGGGGTTTACAATATGCTGCAGCCGGAAGTTGCTGATGAATTAGGTCAACAAAAAGTGCAGAATTTGTTGAATACTGGTGCTGATTTAATCGCTTCTGCTAATCCTGGTTGTACTTTGCAAATTAGTAAGCATTTGCTATCGCACGATAAGCAAATTCCCATCATGCATCCAATGGAGTTGTTGGATTATTCGATTCGAGGCGTGAAGCTAAAAGCTTGACGAAAGAGTAAATGTGATTAAGACTGTTCGGTAAACCGTACTTTTATTTCCGGTTTACCGAACATAGTAATAGTGCGACCTGGTAATCTCGGCTTTGTTCTCAATACCCAGTAATGCTAAGTCGGCACATTAGAGCTGGTCATACATTTTTTACAACGATATCTGAGCAGATTTTTACAAGCATCTTAGTGTAATCCCTATAGCGACACCACCGTTTCAACCGTTTTTGTTCCAGCATTGCGGGGGCGAAGATGCAAGGTGACTTCGGTATCGAGGCGTTTAAGAAAAATAAGAAGTTTCCCTTCGCTGAACCGTTGAAACTCCCCCCGCATCAAATAAGATACTTCCGGCTGGGGAATGCCGAGCAGTTTACTGATTTCCCGTTGTTTCAGGTTACGTTGTTTTAACAGGCGAAGTACCTGAATCCCGATCTTGCCTCGGGTAAAAAGTTCCTCTGCATCGTCTAAACCGAGGTCAGCAAAGACATTGCCAGTGCTTTTTTCAAAAACCGATTCTTGAGTCATAGCTGTTTCTCTCTTTCTAGCGCATCCCTATAGCGTTGTTTAATTAGGTCAACGTCAGTCTGTGGGGTTTTAATCCCTTTCTTTGATTTCTTCTGAAAAGCGTGCAGGACATAAATATTTTCCCCAATCTTAACGGCATAAACAATCCTGTAGGTGTCGGTGTTGTAGCGTTTGACAAGTTCATACACGCCGCTTCCCACCCCTTTGAAAGGCTTGGCATCCAATGGTATTTCCCCTGCCTGCACCAGTTGCAACGCATAGCCCATCGATGCACGAACCTGTTCAGGAAACTCCCGAATATTTTTGCGCGAATCGCCCATCCAAACAATAGGGCGTAAAGGAACCTCTGGAAGATCCTCACCATCAACCATAATATATGAAACTTCCTATAAAATCAAGCCTGCACAATAACATGAAATGCTGCCAGTGCAACTGGTGAAGTTATTTTTTTAGTGATGGTGAGTGCTAAAAACGGTAGAGTAGCATGTTAAGTTCTTCAACGTGATTTAAGCTGAAGTCCGCGATCGCACCTTCGCTAATGAATGGTCATAAGGGTCATAAGCGACATAGTTTGGTACATACTTTGGCTGATTATTTAGTTGCGAAAATACAGCAAATAACATAGTAAGAAAGAAGAATGCGATCGCAGTGGTTAACCCGGCTAAAGTTATTCGCTACCGCTTTGAATCTCAAGCCATTGAGCGCTTACTAGCATTAAGCTGGTGGGATTGGGAATTGTAGAAAATTTGTGCCAACTTAGACCTACTATACCGAAATCCCGAAACGTGGCCTTTAGATCTCCAGTTTCGAGAGCCCTAACCAGACACATGTTCAGCTGGGATAAATGGTGCTATTCGTTCTCGTGAAACCTAATTTATCGGGGGATTCCAGGTTTACTGCCTGACGTAGTCGCGGTCGTGATTTTGTAAAGTGATTGATTAGTACAGATCATCTCACAAGAGCCTTAATTCCAAAGTAGTACAGAGGGAACTAATTCTGGGTGCGCTAGCCTAAGCAACTGATATCCGATTCCAGAAATGCCTTGAAAAAAACAGGGGCTGAATACAGAAGTAGGCAGGTTAGTAAATAACTGATAAGAGCCTGTTTGTGCCGCTCGCTGTACCACTTGAGTTGCTACCTGTTGCGCGGCTTGTCGCCAGTGGGGGTTAGAGAGCTTTATAGATGCTACCAACAGCACTTCAGCACGCCCTATGTTACCGCAGCAATAATGGTCGATCACTTGCAACGCGCTGTTTTTTGTAGTTTTGAGGGCTACCTCTACATCCGCAAGCATTTCAGGTGTTTGATAAATGGATAAACTTCCCAATCTTCCTAAGGCAACGCCCGGTGCACCATAGCACCAAGTATTCCAGAACACTAGAGGTGCGTTGAGATTTGAGTTACGTGGTATTATAGGCCAGTTGCCAGCAGTAGGCGAAAATACTTTTGACTCGTAGGTTTGAGCCTCAAGAGCTGCCTCCAAATAGACAATATTTTTGGTTACCCCATACAGCCGCACAAGAGCGTATGCAATTCCAGACGCGCCGTGAGAAAAGCCAGTTTGCGGACGAGCAGTCTTTCTATTGGAATATACAGAGTGGGAATATTTAGCTAAATGGTGTCCACAGGCTTGTGCTTGCTGCAAAACCTCTGACTCCCCTGTCTCCTCGTGGAGTGCTAGTAATCCTAAAATTGTACCAGCCGAGCCACTCATAATGTCGCAGTTAGAATCGCTGGCTATTGCTTCAGGAGTTATCAGTTTAGACGCGAGTAGTGAATCTTCGCAAAGTTCAGGTAAATTCAAGAATTGTCTTAGTTTCAACAAACAGTAGACAAGCGAGCCAACTCCTGTAGCCCCCCCAATTCCTAATTTTTTAGCCCAGCTTAGAGCCTGCTCTCTATCAGCACCTGATAAAATTTGCCGTATAGGCTGTATTGACCTAAGGGCTAAATCAGCAAACTGACTATTGCCTTTGACAAAAGCAAGCGCAGCGAAAAACAGGGCTATCCCGGCATTGCCATCGTAGAAACTCGCACTCAAGGGCTGGAGTTGAAACCGCTCCGCCGTAGGGATGTAACTCAAAGCAATCCAACTTAGACTACCATCGCTACCACTAATCGAGCGTCCTTTAATTTGATTGGCAATCCTTTCTGCTTCGTTTATCAATTCCTGAGCGGTTAAGATAGCGTCGTATCCATAGTCTTCGGATTCTATCGACAAATTTGCTGGAATTGTTTGGATAGTTTGCGCCACTCTTGCATGAAAAGCCAGCTGGATCATCTCAGCTTGTTGTATGTAGTCAGCTTCACTTAGATTTTCCAGTCTCCTTTGCACTTGCTCGCAGCAAGACTCTTGAAAATAGTTATCTAGTTCTCCAGAATCTAAAACCAGAGTATCGCGGGTTGCAGTAGCTTGAAAGTAAGGAATATCCCCCTGGCTTAATTGCTTTAATTCTTCTGCCAGAATCAACCAATCATGAGGCTTTTCTTTAGTTAGGAAAGCACGACTTAAAAAATCTAATTGAATGCTCCAGTCAATCCCATTTTTGAAAAATTTTGGCTGAAGCGTTCTTCCCAAAATTTTTGCATAAACTTTGGTAGCGCGTACTATAAATCGCAACTGTACGGAATGAAATGCTCTTAAGGGACTATCTGTACTGAGCAAGTTATCTCGATACTTCATCAGAAAGCGATACATTCGCTCAAATCCAGCGTGCAATTGGGGTAGATAGTCATTAGGTGAGAGAGCTATACCGTTCAGAATTGAAACATTAGCTGCCAAAGGTCTGTTTATTGTCTCATAGCCAAGGTACATATCGTCAGTATTCACAAACTTCCATACAGGCATTGGCATCAATACTGGTTGAGCCTCAACACTGCCCAAAGCGCTGAAATCGCAAGCTATAGAATCATCAGCCCCAAACTCCCACATTGGTAAGAATCCCGTGCGAAGTACAGAATTAGTGAGTTGGTTAGTTGCCTCTAATATCGCTGTTTTTTCAACATCTTCAACTAATTTCGCTTCGTGTTGCAAGATAGTTTCCAAATCAACTAGCACCAAATGTTCACCATTTGCAATCACGTTTTCATTATGGCAGTCAGTTGCTCCTAGTACATAAAGAAGACACAATAACATCCCCGCCCGCATATAAAAGCGTCGTGCAGCGGCTTCATCCTTGCATGGTTGTTGATCTATATATTCTGCCCAACCGTGAGTACCTCGATTCAACACCTTAAAAAATTTAAGAAGAAGATTGTTTTCAAATGTGCCTTCTTGGCTTAGTTGTTGATTGCACCAAGCTAATAACTGATTGAACGCAACTTCTACTCCTAAGTTTCTTGGTTTGTAAATAAGCTTTAGCCCTGATTCAAAGGTGAGAGCTATAACAGAGCGACCGCGATTATGTGCGTCAGAAAGAGACGTGCTGATTTCTATAACTTTCCCCAAATTAATATTTTCTGCCTGAAAAGTTTCTTGAGTTAGGGGTAAATCTGCATTCAGTCTTTCCAAAAATTCTGCTGTGGCTTCTACCCAAAAATCGATAATCGTTGAGACTAATCGCCCCAAGACTGGATATTTCAGGAAAAAAGCTAGTAGTCCATCATCTAAGATCTTTTCGACAAAAGCATTGTATTTGACTTGACTAGACTGTGGTTTTTGGATTACTAAATTAAGTAGGATCTGCCCTATAGGTTTGGAGTGAGAGAATTCGTAATCTAAAGTTTTTCCTGTAAATTGCAGCAACCTCTGAAATAAGCTACGCTCCAGCTTTAGGTAAGCAGACTCACTCATAAGTTTTAGAGGTAGCTCTTCTGGAGATAACCCATTAGTACCCAAATGAGCGAGTAATTTGAACCGCGCAAATACCACTAATGGTAGTATTACGTCTTGAAATGGTAGCGGATTTTCCAGTTCGATAGGGCTCGGATAAACATTTGACAAGCTAATTTGTGAAACTTGCTCAATAAGCTCAGTCAAAGTATCTGCCCATGCTGGCCAGATCTGATTATCTAACCTAGTTCCGAGTAGTTTAAGTACCTGCGGAATATCCCAATCACTCCATTGTAAACGGTTTTTAAATTGTTCCTCTTCTTCTGGAGCAACAACTTTAAGCCATTCGGCTAGCCGTTGTTGTGCCAGGAGTTCATTTACCGAGTCATCTACTTCAAGAATCTGATTGTCTTTTTTACTTAAAGCTTCAAAAAAATAGTTACTTTGGCTTATTATGGTCTTGATATTTTGGCTGGGACCACTCATATGCTTTGTCCTTAGGTTGCTTCAATTTTTAAAAGTGCACCTCAAGTAGCAGAGGTGCATCATTCTAATAGACATCTCAAGGGATTAGTGATCTACCCCCCTAATTGCACAAGACTTTTATACTGTTGTGCGGAGATGTTTAATCCATGAAGTGGCTGCTTGTGTTTCTAACAGACACTTGTCCAGCAGCCGCTAACTGTGACACAGACTGTAAATCGAGTGTTCATTGGACAAGCATTGATAGATGAACGACCAGCTACAGCTTGTAGTTCTGTCTCATCCAGTATTGCGTCAGCAATTTGGTACTGGTGTTTGAAAAATTGCTCGACATCATTTGCACTGAAGCTATAGCCATACTTCTGGCTCAGCTGCTCTATCAAGTTAAAAAACTGATTTGGAGCTTCAATGCTTTCTAATTTAGACGCTAAGCAATCATCTGTATCAACTTCTTGAAAGAAGTTTTGGATTTCACAAAAGTTCAAACTAAGAGTTGTAACCACAGTGTTTTCTCCATATTGTATTCATAGCACTTTAGAAGTAGATGAAGTGGATTGGTGAGGGTTAAGCGTATTCAACTCTACACTGTCCATGACTTTAAGGTGCTGTATTTCATCTTGCCAAAACATTTTTAAGCTTGCGCCCCACGCACGTTCCAGTTTCGCTCCAGGGTCGTACTTTTTTTGTTTGTGTGTTTAATGTGTATAAAATACATTCAGCGTTTTTAAGCTCACAAATCCTTTTCACGTTGACATTACGAAAAATATCTTTTCCTAGATACAGGAATGCGCTTTAGTTCCTAAAATCGTTTACTTAGATAGGCAAAAGCTACAGAGTAAGATCAAAGAAGATTACAGTCAATTAAAGTGTACTAAGTTGCGTTAAAAGATCACATAGAAATCTTATACTTAATTAAGTAATATTAATTATTTAATACGAGTCAGCAGATAAGCTGTTCTACATTTAACTTGCATAACCTTTTACGGAAAATTAGATGTGGAACAGCTTAATAACGCTCTGACGCAGAGGTTTCTACATAGCACGTAGCAAGGTTTTATAGAAAGCTCATAACTTTTCGACAACACATGTGTAAAATGGTACTGTGTTTATAGTTGTTACAGTGGAAACCTAACTATTTACACCTGTACTGCTTAGGAAAGTTAAACGAGTTATGGGATATACTTACTGTCTCGATAAAATAAGTGTAAAGCGAATAGAAGATGCTCTTAAAAAGAAAACGATAACAAAAACGGACTTCTACGGGGGCTGTGAAATAAGTAAGACTACTTTTAACAGGATGATGGGTTGTGGATCCGTAGATCGTAAAACCAAAGAGAAAGTAAATCGGTATTTAACAAAAACACATCTACTAGAAGAAGATTTAGAATGGCAGGAAAAGGAAGCAAGTAGTCCAAAACCTGAGGATGAAGTAAATAGAACCAATCAAATCCAAATAGCCTTAAAAAAAAGGATTCATGAGAAATGTGGCACCATGCGAGTCTTGACAATGAAAGAGCCAATTCCAACCTTAGAAGTCTATGTAAACCTAGATATTAACAGCAGTGATAATAAACAGAGGTTGCATTTAGATGATAATCTCGCTAATGAACTTGTTAAGCGCCGCGAAAATGATCAACCTCATAGCCACAGACTAATAGTTGTTGGCAGCACTGGGACTGGCAAAACAATGCTACTTCGGAGCTTGGCGCTGACTTGTTTTCAAGAGAATTCTTTAAATAACAAGCAACATTTGCCAATTTATATACGCTTAAGAGATTATATAGAAAAAGAAAAAACAATTCCTGCTCTGGAGCAGTACATTGTCAGTGAATATGATATTAGTATTTCAGATATAGGACTATTATCACAAACTGGTCAATTACTCATACTTCTTGACGGATTTGACTCAATAGAGTCAAATAATAAAGAAAATGTATACAATCAAATAAATAAATTTGTTGATAAATTCCCAAATAATGACTACATAATTTCCTGTAAAAATGAGGAACGGATTTTTGAGAGGTTTGAACAAATTCAATTATGCCCTCTAGACGAGAAACAAATTCGTAGTCTTGTAGACAAGAGAATAAAGGTAAAGTCTCCCTACCTATCTGAAGAAAACAAAAATAAGCTGCTAAAAGAAATCAAATCTGATCCAGATTTATTCGTGATCGCTCAGAATCCGCTCTTGCTTGTATTAATTTGTCTGACGTATGAAAAACCAGAACTCAAGGAGCTAAAGAAAGAGAAGTGGAAAGTTATTCATGAGGCAATCTCTGTTCTTTTAGAAGGATGGGACAGAGAGCAAGGTATCACTTACGAAACAGAAACTAACTTTAGTAGAAGAGATAAAGCTAAGTTTCTATCATTAGTTGCCTTTCACTTAATTGAAAGTGGAAAAGACTGCTTAGATAGAGAAACGCTTGAAGAGTTTATACAAGAGTATATTCAAAAAATGCTCTCTAATGACCCCAATCGGAACACTCAAAAACTCTACACTGTTCAAGATATTTTTACTTCATTGGAATCTGAACGCTCGCTCCTCTTCAGAAGAAGTGACTGGAAATATGAATTCCCTCAAAAAATATTTAGGTATTTTTTTGCTATGATTTTCATTAGAACTGAATTTAAATCTCTAGATAAGTTTAAGTCAAAAGATCTTTATCGTAAGGATCCTGCTACTTGGAAAAAATTTTTGGAAGTGGCTGAGAATGCATACCCAATAATTTTTGAAGATCAAGTTACTCCAGAACTCGCTTCAGCTAAAGAAACTGACCTATTATGCACAACTAATAACTAATACCAGTTTTATATAAAGACGCATAGAAAGAACCCCACCGTATAGCAGCACCTCCCCTTGCCAAGGGGAGGTTAGCAGAGGTAAAAATAATGTGCAGCTTCACAGAAAATTGGTATAAGGTGATTTCCGAGAAAGAAAATACCTGGGGAGTGCGAGTTTCGACTTCGCTCAACTCACGATCTCTCAGTTGGTTGAGCGAAGTCGAAACCAACTAGGGCGGTATATTTATTCCTGTAAATCACCTAACCACAATTAACTGTAAATTCCGCAATATCATTGTGAACACAAATACTCTCCCAGCCTTGGTTTAATGCAGGATTATCAATCGATACGGTTCAGTTAGCGCCAAAAAACCTTCAACGGGGTAGGTTGGGTTGAACGAAGTCAACCCAACAAAATCCTCAAAGCGTTTGGTTTCGTCCCTAATGCTGCTGGTGAATGTACTATTTTTTGTAGATGTAAGTGTTACGTAAGTTAAAACCTGCAACCTACCATTGCAAAGCTTAGTTGTAATAGTTTTACAGCAGTTTTGAGCCAAATCAGTTACACCGATAGTCAAAGGGCGAACGCCGTACTCTGCGAGAAGCCAGAGGCTACGCCCCTACCAATGTACCTCACGCACCTCGAAAGCAGCACATTTTTCATTCTTTATCTAGCATATTCCTGTTGACACAGGAGTGCGAGAAACAGAGAAAAATATTAAGGATGTTCCTACTCTATAATTTAGGACTTACGCATTGACAGAAATCATTACATATGCGGTAGGAATTAATAGCGCCTCAACGAAAAATTTGGCCAGAAATGAGGGTGTTACCGTCCATTGTAAGGGCGCAAGGCCTTGCGCCCCTACAGGTCTGAAACTACCATTATCCGTTAATACACATGATGTTCATTTTGTATAGTGCGTAAGTCCTATAATTGATGAAGTCTTTCCTAGCCTACTAGCTATTATCAAGCTCATCTAAAATTTGGTTATAAGGCTGAGGTTCTCTTAGCCGCTGTTCAATATGTTCACGCCGGAACTTAGCGCTTTCTAAGTAGACTTTTTTACGAGCTAAATTAATTGCACCTAAAGGCTCATGTTCAGGTAAGGTGTGCCAAGGTGAGAAAGATAATCCCTCGTTTAGGCGATCGCGTTCCTCAAAATCAAATTTTTGAGGAGGAATTTTGACGGTAGCCAGCTTTATAGTTGGTGCATCCTCTTCTTTCCACTCTTGAGTCGGATCTTCAATCGGAGTCTTTTCTTCATCTACAAAAAGCTGTATTAGAAAGTCAAAATTTGCTTCTTTTGCTTCTTGAGTGAGATACTTGACGACTGATTCACGCAGGTAATTTTCCGACTCAGGTTTTTTGTCAGACACTTCATCCTGTTGATGCGGCTTCAGTGAGAACTTAATCACATGGGAACCAAGTTTATAGGGAGTCGTACTCCAGTATGGAACGAGTAACGGGTTTACTATTTGTTTACTAGCAGCAGCTTGGATAATTTCAAATACTGGTGCAAGGGATTGCAACAATTCGGGATTAGCTTGACCAATACCCAGTTTACTCAAATCAGCAAACTGTTGCACAGTTCGTGTTATAAAAACTGGGTGACTAAGAAAAATAAAATCTTGTGTGTACTTCTCATCATCAAGTACCTTTTCTCCTTCTACCTCCAGAAGTTTGATAGCTAAACCGCGAATATCTGGTTCCAAGTCTGATTTGAGTTTACCCCGTTTTTCAGGTGCAGAAGCATTAGATAACCTTACCCAAATTGGATAACTCCGTTTTGTGGCAAACACACCCACCCGAAATGATTCGGGTATATTGTCTTCAACAATGAATTCTCCCCAAACTAAACCATGACTTTTTGGATGTGTCTGGCGTAGATCAGGTCCTTTTTGTGATTGTTCCTCTAAGACATTTGCCAGTATGGTATCAGTTTGTGATTCCTCTGTGGCTACCGACGGGTTCAAATCGCTCATACTTTCTTCCTTAAGTACAAAGTTTTAACCGATCAACACAATTTAAACGCCGTGACGAGTATACCATGGTAAATCCTAAAATCCGAGCGATATTATGGATTATTGTATTGTTATAAAATCTAATCGGATGGATGGAATTAGCAATTTACTATAAATTGCTAATTCCATCAAAGCCACGTAATTATTTATCTGTAATCTTTTCAACGACTTTTTCAGCCTGTTGAATTATATTTGGCTCTTGAACATTTTCAGCCTTCAATTCTCTTTCGTAAGCTTTCTCCATTGTTTGTGGAGTTTTAGCATCTTTTATAGCTTTTTCATAAGCCTCTTCTCGTTGTTCTTCTCGAAAACCAGCAGCTTCATTGTATTCGTAAGCGCGATCAATTTTTTCTTCTGGTGTCAGCTTGCTAGCTGCATAACTAGGTTCCTGGAAAAACAAGAATGAGCCAGATATACCTATTAAAATCATCAATCCTAAGACACAAATAGTTCGACGTAATCCTTGATTGAAAATTGATAAAATCTTTTCCATGAAAATACCCTCCTAATTTTTCTAAATTCTGAGACTTAATCAATCAAGTGTCATCAGTCAGCAGGTAGAATAACTCTTATCTATTTCGGTAGATTGTTGAAATTTCTTTTATAAACCCACTTATCGCTACAACCAGTTTTGATGAATCTTAACCCCTCGGCTTTCCATTGTTTCTTCAAATAAATCGGTCGGTATTGCTTGCTCAACAGTCCAAACACCAGGTTTTTTGAGTTTTCTTTCTAGCAATAATTGAGCAATACTCCCCGTGCCATATCCAGCAGATATTGCGGCGTTTTCATGTACCAAAGTTGAACAATAAATGGCTGTTTGATTATCTTTTTCTCCAGTAACTTCTGAGCGTACCGCTACACCAATTCCAGTAAATTTATTAGTAAAATCTGTCATAAAATGACTGACGTGAGCTAAAAATTCAATTGTATCTCGTTGCTGCATTAACCTCTTAGGAAAAATATGAGCCGTTATCCAAGTCATGTGGTTGTAAAAATCGGGAACTGAACCAAATTTAGTAATGACTGTTTTGACTTGTGGAAAAGCATCGGGCAGTGTAAATGTCTCTGGCATATCAAACCAGTAAACACCACTACGTTTATATGGTTCGGGAAAGTTAATAGTTTCTCGCTCACTATAAGGTTTTACCGTTTGCCATTGACCATCAATCCAAGCCTCGAAAGGATGTTGTAATCCTAAAAAAGTGGTTCGCATAACGGTGACGCCAGCCCCACCAGAACCAGATACTAAATAACTTAAATGAATCTTGTCCGGTACATCAAATTTTTCGACGCCTTGACGTACCATACTGTTAGAAATACCAGGGAAAATGCCAGTGTTAACAATTGCTGTTACATCTGCAGCCACGGCGGCATCATGATAATTGAGAGCTTTTTTGGTAAAAGAACGGTGGTCACTGACATCTAAATAATTAACGCCTTGTTCAATGCAGATTTTTAAAACATTTGCGTCTCGGTAGTGAAAGGGACCAGCACAATGGATCACGAGGTTGGCGGACGCGATCGCATCCCGTAGTTTATCAACCTCATCTAAATTCAACAGTAAAAATGAAAATCGTGGATTAGTCGTTTCAGTGCTTGGAGTACGTCCAGTGATAGTAATATGCGCCTGGGTATGCGTAATAAGATCTTGAGCAACACTACTACCAATCCGCCCCCGACCCCCAAGAATCAAAACCCTATCTGTCATTGTTCCTGTATTGCCAACAGCACCTTCATTAGACCAGCTTTTGGCTACGGCTGTCATCGGTAACAAGTATGAGCTTAATTGATCATAAAGGAGGATTTTTTTTGACTACACTTAATTGACTGCGTATCCAATAACGCGTAAAATCTGAACTTACATAATTGGTTATCAGGAATCTATCTTAATAAGCGCTGTATCAACATATGGCAACAAAGCGGTCTTTATACATTCCATCGCTTGATGGCATTCGTGCCATATCTTTCTTCATAGTCTTTCTGCAACATGCTGGTTTTGAGTTTATTCCGGGGATCTTTGGTGTTACTATCTTTTTCTTTCTGAGTGGTTATCTGATTACTACCCTCCTACGTATAGAGTTTGATCAGACAGAACATATCAATCTGAAAAATTTCTATATCCGTCGTACTCTAAGAATTTTTCCACCTCTTTACCTGACTCTAATCGTAGGAATTATCCTAACACTTGTAAGAATTTTACCAGAGAAACTGACATTATCTGGAATCTTTTCCGAAGCTTTTTACTGGTCTAACTACTATGAAGTAGACGCATCTTGGCACGGAATCCCTTCTGGTACTATTGTATTTTGGTCATTAGCTGTGGAAGAACACTTTTACCTTGTCTTCCCATTTTTCTATTTACTCCTAAGGCGTTACCTACCATCACGTTTCCATCAAATGTTGGTTTTGCTTGGTATATGTGCAATTATCCTATTATGGCGGTGCATCCTTGTTTATGGTTTACATTCTCTAGAACTTCGGACACGACTCGCAACAGATACCCGTATTGACTCCATTCTATTTGGTTGTATCTTAGCAATATATGGAAATCCTGTACTAGATAACGTCAAGTACTCAGCCCGTTGGTTGATGAGATTCTGGCTACCGTTGGGTGTCGTTGCAATATTATTTACCTTGGTAATTCGAGACTTTCAATTTCGTGAAACCTTTCGTTACACTATTCAGGGAATTGCATTATTGCCAATATTTATAACAGCAATTCGTTATAGTGATTCTTCCTTTTTCCGTTTGCTTAATCTCAGGTGGATAAAATTCCTTGGGTTAATTTCATACTCACTCTACCTCGTGCATGATATTGTGTTGAGTGGATTAAAAACCATGCACTTAAATATAGGCATTCAAATCTTGCTAGGTCTGGGACTATCAATTAGTATTGCAACTGCAATTTATTATTTTATTGAGAAACCTTGCGCTGCTTTGAAAAAAGCTTGGTCTTCTTAAGGAAAAAGTCTTCAGAGTAATACCATTTTTATATAAAGACGCATAAGAATCCCCACCGTATAGCAGCACCTCCCCTTGGCAAGGGGAGGTTAGGAGGGGTAAAAATTATGTGCAGCTTCACAGAAAATTGGTATAAGCAGAGGGGCTTCTTTCCCATTAATTTGATAAATCTTTAATGGGAAAGAAGCCCACACAATGGTAAAGTCAGCACCCCTGCCGTATACTCCTTTTTTTGTAACGCGTCAACCTCATCGAAAGATTTATTAACAAAAGTAGTATTCATTGGTAAATAGTTGCTTTATAGCAGCCCTATATAAACTTATATCACGTTATTATAAGTTTAATAGCTGTATAGATATACTCCTAAACATTTGCGTTGTATTATTACAATGTCAAAAATTTGACAGTCCTTCTCAACTAACGGTAGTAGACGAACCGCAATTACGAGTTATGACTGTATAGTTTGGAGATATGTAACATGAATCAAACACAACAAAGTAATGCATCTGTTGACTCATTGATCCTAAATCTTCAAAAGAAGATTAAGTTTTGGCACTACGCGATCGGTTTTCATTTAAATCTATTAACTTATCTTGGGAAATCTCGAGATTATGTCTTCTCGAACATATTCTCTCACAATAGATGGTTGGAATCAGAATCAGTTTCGGGTCCGGGTTCCACACTAGAACAAACAGCATTCATCAGAAAGATGCTACCCCTTCTACTTAAGGAGCTAAACGTCAAATCTGTGTTGGATGCTCCCTGTGGCGATTTTTACTGGATGAAGGAAGTTGAATTGGATTTAGATGAGTACTGGGGAGGGGATATTGTTCCAGATTTAATCACCGAAATTAAACAAAAATATGCGAATAAAAAGCGGAACTTTATCACATTGGATATAGTTGCAGATCAATTGCCAACTGTAGATCTAATTTTCTGTAGAGATTGTTTTGTTCATCTACCATTCAAAGATATTATTACCGCGATCAAGAATTTTAAAACCAGTGGTTCAACTTACCTTCTGACTACGACATACCCTGGAGGCGTACAAAAAAATAAAGATATTATTATCGGTAACTGGCGAGCTATTGATTTACAGTTGTCTCCATTCAATTTTTCGCCACCAATCAAAGTCATCAATGAACAAACAACTGAAAGTGGAGATTTACCAGAAAAAAGTTTGGGCTTGTGGAAACTAGCAGACATTCCTCTTTAAGGTGATTTCCAAGAAAGAAAATACCTGGGGAATGCGAGTTTCGACTTCGCTCAACTCGCGATCTCTCAGTTGGTTGAGCGAAGCCGAAACCAACGGCGGTGGTATATTTATTCCTATAAATCACCTAAAGACTTTACCCTCCTGTTCTATCCGTCGAGATTGTCGATGGTGGAACCAAGAGGGCAAAACAGCTTGTATGCGTATCCTCAAGTTATTACAGATATCTACAACCCCTCTGAATTAGCACTGACGATCGCGAAGCTAGCTGCTAGTTAAATGATTGATTAGCTTTGGTTGTGCCTCCTCAGCCAATTTTAAACACAGACTCAACTGTTGATTTAATTGAATCTCGTGCATCTTTAAGCGTTTGGGCGATCGGCTGTTTTGTCTGCAAAAATATTCTTGCACAGTTACGTCCTGGCATTCCAGAGATGGAACCACCTGGATGAGTTCCTGCGCCTGTGAGGAATAGACTCTCAATTGGTGTTTTGTAGTTCGCTATCTCTGGTAAAGGACGGAAAAACACCATTTGATCCAGAGTCATATCAATATGATAGTAGTTCCCTTTATATGCACCTAATCTTTCCCCTAATTCCGCAGGACTTTCTACACGCCGAGCAATTGTAGCATTTTTTACATTTGGTGCATAATCTGCTAATTTGTCGATTACCCTATCAGCAACTTTGTGCTTAAGTTCGTCTGTCCACCCTGTACCTTTTAAACCTGTTCCTTCTGCACCTGCAATTTGATAAGGTGCAAAAAATTCAATCCATGCGGTATGCTTACCAGGTGGTGCCATTGATGGATCTAACATTGTTGGCACTACCAAATACATTGATGGATCAGAATCTGGAATTTCTCCCAAAGTACATTTACTATGAGCTTGTTCTACGTGACTAATAGAATCTGCGATTAAGACAGATCCAATCAGATATTTATCGTTGTGTTCGTGATGTTCAAAACGTAGAGGTTCATTTAAAGCTAGGTCAATTTTTAGGATTGTTTCATTGTTGTTAACAATCCGCCGTTCCAATCTTTCCCGCAAATCTGAATCAGCAGCATCAACGTCACTGCTATCTATTAATTGCAAAAATAATCTTTTCGCATCGATATTTGAGATAACGGCTTGCTTAGCGCGGTATTCGGTGCCATTTGCAACCCTCACACCAACTGCACGATTATTATCAATCAACACTTTGTCAACATGCTGATCAGTTAAAATCACACCGCCTTTACTTGTCACCAAATTTACTAAAGCATTTACCAGTGCGCCAGTACCACCACGCGGTCTTGCCATACCAGGATTATGACGCATCGCCATCATAATTGCACCAATAGCAATAGTTTTTTGTGAAGGAGGTGCGCCAAGTTCCGCCGCAAGTCTTGATAGAGGTGCTTTGAGAAATTCTGAGTCAAACCATTCGTTAAGAATATCCTCAGCACTGGTAAGCATATTGCGAATAAAGTCCAGCGTTTTAGATGGTGAACCAATAACCGAAAATAAATCTTTCAATTTTGCAATGTCGTAGTTACCAAGAATGTCCAAAACTGACTTTGGCGGTGCGTTAAACATGGGAATCATCGCACCAAGTGCTCTTTGCCAGTACTCTGTAAATTCTACATACTTTTTGGCGTCACGTTCATTATAACGAGCAATTTCGACGCTGGTTTTTTCTACCGATTTATGACCTAAAAAATATTTGCCATCAGGATGAGGACAGAAAACAACTGGATCGCACTCTAAATATTCCAAGCCGTATTTTTCTAGTTCTAATTCCTGAACAACTGGTCCAAGATGAATAAACTCATGGTCAATAGCACATAAGTTAAACTTAAATCCTGGGGCTTCTTTTGGCAAACTTTCCTCAGTTGTTGCTGCACCACCGGGCACAGAACGTTTTTCTAATAATAATACGCTATAGCCAGCTTTTAGCAAATACGCAGCACACACCAACCCATTGTGCCCTGCTCCTATAATAACGACATCATACGTTTGCATAGTTGAAATATCGCGATACACTAATGGTACAACTTTACTAAAGGTAGAGAAAGATTGTATCATTCACTAGTTATAAAAAACTTTCTGGTTACCAAGAGAATTTTAAGAAGAGGTGAAGACGTAATTGGTGGCAGCACACCTCTGTTAGATGGTATGCCTGATTCTATAATTAGTCACTATATTTCTCTTATGTCGATGGTATTTGTCCCACACGAGCCTCTACCAAGAGTGTTAGGTTCCCTGTTCCCACTTGCATATTTTTAATGCGTACCGCTGTATCCTCAAACTCTAGGTAAGGGAGGTTTACAAGTTTTTTTACCATTTCTATCAAGCTGGTAACAGTTTCTAGAGAAATACCTTCTCCTTCAGTGATTTGGAAACTTTCTAAAATTATAGGCTGCTTATTAGTACGCGGACGAATACAGGCGGTAAAACCTATTAAACGGGTATCATCGTTTTTTTGTAGGTATATTTTACCAGCAAATGCCATTTTATTATTTCCTGGTAGAAAAATTTGGATTTCTTGTGGCTCTAAACTCACAATTTCCCCATCTACATTTAAGTCAAGCTTAGAGATTTTGCTACTGACAACGTCTGACTTCAAAGCACTGTTAATATCCGAGTCTGTAAGTGTCAAACTTACGGTAGCATTTACTGGCTGGTCAAGTTGAATTTCACCAAAAAGAGCGCTGAAAGGATTAACAGCAAGACTATCTGTTTGTAGCTTTATATCTTGCAAGCGGATACCTTTAAAGACTAATCCCTTACCCGACAGATAAACTCCATCCATCTTTCCCTGAAATATTTTCAGTAGATCTGTTTGGACGTCTACATTTATATCTTCTGATTTATCGAGTTGATCCGATAGCCTTCTTTCAGCTTCTTTGGAGAGTATTTGTGCTTCCAGTCGTTGCTCGTCTGGCATAACTTAATTATCACCTCGTATCTTGTTACTGCTCAATCTAGACGTTAGATACAAGGAATCGTATCTGCTTGAAGGCATAGAATTGCGGTAAACCTCACCCATGCTATCTTTGCAATGCATGTAGCAGATACGTTATTTACTTCATTATGGAAAAATTATCTCTTGCCACTATTGAGCGCTATTTTTCCAGAGACTTTATTTATTATATGTGTTATGATCATCCGCACACCGCCAGAAGGAACAATGGTAATTCCACGACGTACAGGATGTACAGGACGATGATCCACAAGAGTTAAGTCAAAGCGTGATAGGATTGTCGCTACTATCAATTTCAGTTCATACATCGAAAACGCCGCGCCAATACAGCCACGATAGCCACCACCAAATGGTAAATATTCAAAAGGTGAAAACTTTTTGTTGAGAAATCTTTCTGGTTGGAATTTCTCTGGTTCTGAATAAGTTTCAGCACGACGATGAGCTAAATGAATGCAGGGTACTAAAATTGTACCGGATGTAAATTTTTGACCTGCGATTTCTACGGTATTTTTTACTTGTCGCGGTGTACAAATTAAAGCAATAGGATGAAGTCTTAGTGCTTCCTGACAAACAGCGGTTAAGTAAGGTAGTTTCGCTTTTGCTTCTGGTTGTGGTTCATCGCCTAAAGTATCTAGTTCTTGCATCAGTTTGTCTTTTACGTGTGGGTGGTAGTGTATCAAATAAAATACCCACGATAAGACAGCAGCTGTAGTTTCATAACCTAAAAGCAGCAGAGAAACTAGTTGATCTCGTAATTCTATATCCGTCATCTGCTCCCCGTTTTCATCAACAGCCGACATTAATAGACTTAGAATATCTGTACGGGAAGCATCAGTTAATAAACGCCGCTCATAAATTTCTGCATAAATAAGTTTATCAATTTGTTCTCGCCGTCGAAGAAAGTTTCCCCAAGGACTCCACGCACCAAAATCTTTTTGCAGCAACGGAAAGAAAAATAAACTAGAATACCAGGGTTTGGTTATATCTTCTAATAATGAACTCAGTAATATTTTTAATTGCTGATAACGTTGGCCATGACTAATACCAAAGACCACTTGTAAAATAATCTGTAAAGTGATATCTGGCATCACTTGCTGTATGGAGATAGTTGCTCCTTTTTTCCAACTTTGTGTGACTTCTTCAGTAATTCGGCAAATAATTTGACCATAGGTTTTCATGCCATCGCTATGAAAAGGTGGAAGTAACAACTGCCTCTGACGATTATGCTTGTGACCCTCTTGCAATACAATAGAATTTGGCCCAAATAACGGTCGAAATACGTGAGTTGCTTTTTGGAAATCTAACTCTTCTCCAGGTAGACTAAAACAATCAACTATCGCTTCTGGACTGCTAAAAAATGCGACTGGTGGTGAATTTATACCCAACACATTTACGGTAAAAGAATCGCCATATTTGGCAGCACAATCCTCTAAAAATTTAGTTGGATTAACAATTAATTGTAGCGTTTGTATTAAAGGTATCATCATCACCAAACTACAAATATGGGTAAAACTCTTGAAAAGTCTCTCAAAAAAGTTGGTAAGACACATCCTACTTTAGTCAAGAGTTATCTTTGAGGAATTTAACCTCTCAGGATTCTTGTATTTTTGCTTCTCCCGGCTCAGGATTTGATGATACCAGAAAACGTTTCCACTTATCGCCACAAGGGACAGTGAGTTTCCCAACTCCCTCATTGTCCAGCAGCAATTTTCTTTTGTAAAACAGCGATTCGCTCTTTAGCTCCTGGGTGGTCACTTAAAAACGATGGTGGAGAAGAGTGATTGAGCAATTTACTTAAAAATTGTGGCATTGCATTGGGATTGTAGCCAGCTCTTTCAATGTACTTCAGCCCTTGAGCATCAGCCTTGTACTCATCCTGACGGCTGTTTGGTAGCTCAAAAGCTAACTTATAAGCAAAGGAAGCCACAGTGCTTTGATCTAAACCAGCAGCAGCGGCTAAGCTTTGAGCTAAACCCGATTTCTTCATCTTGTTGATTAAATCGTTGTTACAAATGTGACCTATCTCGTGACCCATAACTGCCGCCAATTGATCTTCGTTATCGGCTACTTTTAACAATCCTGTATTAGCGTAGACATAGCCACCTGTAGTGGAGAATGCATTAATACTTCGGTCTTCAACTACGTAAAAGTGAAATGGATATTTACTGCAGCTACTAGCTGCTGCTACTCTTTGACCAACACGCCTTACGTAAGCGTTGGTTTGTGGATCAGTATCAAGCTTATAAGTGCTTAGCACTTTTTGGTGAATTTGGTCACCAAGTTGAACTTTTTGTTGTGTTGATAGGTTAGAAAGTTGGAGAACTTGCGCTCCATTGAGAAGTAAATTCCCCCAAGGAATCGCATTAGCAGGTGTTAATGTAGACAATCCTAAACCTACTGTGGTTCCAAAACCAATTAAGAAAGCAAGCAATAACGAAAGAGGTTTACCCATAGTTATAAAGTTAAAAATCAACCGCTTCAGCGGCAGGTACTCAGTTATATCAAATTTTAGCGAATAGCAATTTTATTTAGGTCAATCGTGTTATAGTTTGATTGACCAGTCAATCAACTATTTCTATGCCTCTACGAGACGAGCAAAGCTTTGAAGGTCGCCGACAACAGATTATTGACGGTGCGTTGGAGGTTTTTGCTAGTAAAGGGTTTGAAAAGGCGACCAACAAGGATATTGCAACTGCATCAGGAATTCGTTCTCCTGGTTTAATCTACCACTACTTTAAAGATAAAAATGACTTGCTTCAACAGGTGATTGAGCAACGCCTACCAGTGCTGCAATTGCTCTCTCATAGAGAGGAAGAGATCATGACTAAACCGCCAGAGGACGCACTGACTATCTTTGCGAAGGCGTTTTTGCAAGCTTTAGAAGCCCCGAAATCACTTGCACTGATGAAGGTATTGTTATCTGAAGCCTTTCGACAACCCTCCATAGCGGAGATCATTAATAAAATAGGACCAAGTCGTTCCATTGCTTTCTTAACTCGCTATTTGGAAAAGCAAATCTCCGCCGGAGTTATGAAACCAATCGACACAGGAGCAGCAGCCCGCTGTTTTGTTGGTTCCTTAATCGCGTATATTATTACCCGTGAAGTATTTTTACAGCCTGATGTTCAGCGAATCTCCGCTGCTACAATGGTAGCAACTGCTGTAGAAGTTTTCCTACGAGGCTTGGAAACTTCTCAACCAGAGGCTCTTAATTCCCTTACTGATAGGCATTCACACAATCTTCCTAAAGACAGATTACTTTATTCAGTTACAGGAAGTACGCACGACAAACAATAAGAATTGCAATACTCTATCTTAAGGAGCAGTTTTTGTTGCTTTATATTATTGATTAACCAATCAATCAATTTTGAGGTTCGAAAAATTATCACCAGGGAGTCGTTATGACACAAGTGCAGCCCAAAGAACTAGACAAAGAGCCTAAAAAGGAACAAAGTAGTTCAGAGAATGACGGTAGACAATCCAACAAAAAAGAGCCTCAAGTAGACAAACCCCGTAAGAGACATATACCTAAACCATTATTAATTTTAGGCGCGATCGCACTCCTCGCTGGTGTAGGTTACGGTGTTTACCGCATATTCTTTTATCACCCTGAGCCTGGTTTATTTTTAAGCGGTCGAATAGAGGGTCACGAAACCGATGTATCAGCTAAAATTGGTGGTCGGATAGCTAACGTAGCAGTTAGAGAAGGTGATATTGTTAAGCCTGATCAGCTATTGGTGCAAATTGACGACGCAGATCAGCTTGCGCAGGTGCGAGCAGCACAAGCCAAAGTTAGATCAGCACAGGAAACTTTAAAGCGTTATCGCCAACAGCTACCGATACTAGAGGCTCAACTACAGCAAGCCAACTTAACAACAGAGCAGTCTAAGCAAGATAGTCTAGGTAGAGTCCAACAGGCAGAGAAATCATTAGCGGCGTCTCGTGCTCAACTAATTCAAGCCCAAGCAAATCTAAAGCTAGCACAAGTTAAACAGCAACGCTACAAAACCTTAGCAGCAGAAGGTGCAGTAGCAGTTCAAACACGAGATGAGTATGATACGAGTGCACAAACAGCACAAGCCAATGTCGATGCTGCTCGTCAACAAGTACAATCTGCGGAAGGAACATTGATACAAGCTCAAGCAACTCTCCGCAATCAACCAATCAAAGCCGCCGCAGCATTGCAAATAGAGAAACAGATTGTTCAAGCCCGCACCGATATTGCAACAGAAGAAGCAGAAGTGCAGAATGCCCAAGCTACATTAGCGCAGAATAAAGCAAATTTAAATTACCTAACTATTAACAGCCCCTTAACTGGCACCGTTATCACCCGTTCTGTAGAACCAGGAGAAGTTGTTGCAGCAGGTGCACCATTATTGACGATTGTCAATACTAACGACCTATACCTGCGTGGTTTCATTCCAGAACAAGATATTGGTAAAGTTAAAGTAGGCTATCAAGGACTAGTATATCTAGATGCCTTTCCAAAACAACCACTACAAGCAACAGTCACAAGAGTAGATCCCAAAGCTAGCTTCACCCCAGAAAACACTTACTTTAAAAAAGACAGAGTCACTCAAGTCTTTGGCGTGGAACTGACTTTGAAAAATAACCAAGGTTTAGCAAAACCAGGAATGCCTGCTGATGGTCGGATTTTAACTCAGAATTCAGGAGTCAGGAGTCAGGAGTCAGGAGCAGAGGAGCAAGGGAGTAGAGGAGCAAGGGAGTAGAGGAAATGAATGCTTTTTTGTCCGCGCAATGCCCCATGCCCCATGTCCCATGCCCCATGCCCCATACTGTCATTTCTGTCCGAGATCTGCGCCATTTTTATGGTAAACAAACTGATGAAGCTGTAGCAGGTCTTAACTTAGATATCTATCAAGGCGAGATTTTTGGGTTAATTGGACCAGATGGAGCAGGCAAAACCACAACATTTCAGATTCTATCAGGGGTTATGCCCCAAAAGAGCGGTATTGTTGAAGTTCTGAATTCTCAAGCTAGAGATGTGCGCTTGCAATTGGGCTACCTCACCCAGCGTTTCAGTCTTTACCAAGACATGAGCATTCTGGAAAACTTGCGTTATGCAGCCGGTTTGCATGAGGTGAGTGATGCAGCATTCAAAACTCGTAGCAAACACTACCTGGAGTTGTTAGACTTAGCACAGTTCCAAGAACGCTTAGCTGGTAGGCTCTCAGGTGGAATGAAACAAAAACTTGCTCTTTGCTGTGTACTCATTCACCAGCCAAAAATTTTACTCTTAGATGAGCCGACTACAGGTGTAGATCCGGTGTCTCGTCGGGAGTTTTGGGATATATTAGCACAGCTTGCTGTGACTGAAAATATAACTACAGTCGTTGCTACACCCTACTTGGATGAAGCAGAACGCTGTTCACGAATTGCTTTGATGTATGAAGGGAAAATTCAGCAATGTGATACACCTGCTAATGTGAAAGCGAGTTTAGGTGTGCAACGATTAGAGGTTTACCTGGCGATCGCGCAACTAGATCAGGCAGCAGACATTTTGAAGAATAATGTTGATTTGCGAGATACAGTTTCCGATGTGCAACGCTTTGGCGATCGCTTGGATGTACTGACAGCCCAACCGCAAGAAACGACAAAGCGGATTAAAAACATCTTAAAACAGCAACAGATGGAAATCGAAAATCTTGCTGTCGATAGCCCAACTTTAGAAAATACTTTCGTTGCTCGCTTGCGGGAACTCAAAGGCGATAATGTTGCTGGTAACTACCCACGATTTTTCCCCCTAGAAAAATCTACAGCAACAGCAATTGGTGCAGAAAATCTCAATAAAATTTTCGGTAATTTTCGAGCGGTAAAAGATATTAATTTAGATATCAAATATGGTGAAGTCTTTGGTCTTTTAGGAGCGAATGGTGCTGGAAAAACTACCACAATCAAAATGCTTTGTGGATTGCTGAGTGCAAGTTCTGGAATAGTAAGTTTAGTTGGAGAAACAGGTCAATTGCGTAGTGCTAAAGTCCGCCAACAACTTGGGTACATGTCGCAAAAATTTACTCTCTACGATGACTTAACAATAGGACAAAACCTAGAATTTTACTGTGGTGTTTATGGTATACCGCGCCGTCATCGCCGAGTTAAGAAAAACTGGGTACTCCAAATGAGTGACTTAGAAGGGCAAGAAGATAGACTAACAGCAGATTTACCAGGTGGTTGGAAACAACGAGTAGCTTTTGGCGCAGCAGTTATGCACGAACCAAAAGTTGTGTTTCTTGACGAACCAACCTCTGGTGTTGATCCCTTAGCAAGACGAGAGTTTTGGCGCTGGATTAACCAATTTGCTAGTGAAGGTATGGCGGTTTTAGTCACCACCCACTACCTAGAAGAAGCCGAACAGTGTCACCGCTTGGGATTCATGGTAGCAGGAGAACTTGTAGCACAAGGAACCCCGCGCCAAGTCAAGCAAGAACAACCAGGACAGTTGGTTGAATGGGAATGTACTCACCTCCAACAAGCTTCAGATCTCCTGAAAGAGAGACTTGATCGCAGACGAGTATCTATTTTCGGTTCTCGGTTGCATACCATCTTAGATAATCCACAGGCTGAAATTCCTATAGTAGAAAATTGGCTCAAAGAAAACGGAATCAAAGTGCAAAGCCACCGAGAAATAGAATTTTCTCTTGAAGACGTATTCATCAACGTAGTCGAACAAGCGCGCCAACGCGGTTTAGATGTACCGAAAGATTAAGTATTGTAAAACATTAGTTTAACCCCCAGTCCCCAATCCCCAGTCCCCAGTCCCCAATCCCCCAAACATATGCGAACAAAACGCATCTTTGCTCAGACAATTAAAGAGCTAACACAATTAGGGCGAGACAAACTATCGTTGACGATGGCACTTATATTGCCATTAATACTACTGTTACTTTTTGGCTTTGGAGTGTCGCTAAAGGTAAATCAAATTAACTTTGCGATTCAGGATTTAGACAATACACAAATTAGCCGAGAGTATATTGCTACGTTTGAGCGCACCACCAAATTCAACATAGTCGCCTATGGCCCAAACGTTAATGTACCAAAACTGTTAGATCAAGGCAAAGTCTCAGCCGGTTTGATTATCCCTCCAAAATTTGCCCGTGATTTTCTACGAGCACAACGTAGTGCTGAAGCACAAGTTTTGGTAGATGGGACAGATTCCAACACAGCCAACATTGTAAGAGGATATGCTAACGCAATCACTAATACTTTTGTTGAAACCCAGAGGGGTAGTCATGTTGTCCCGGTGAGTCTTCAGTCACGGCTGTGGTACAATCCTGGGCTAGAAACCTTAAGATATATTGGTCCTGGTGCACTAGGAATCACTGTTACCTTATTTCCTGCTCTTCTAGCTGCTTTAGCAATAGCGAAAGAGTATGAACAAGGGACTATCCTCCAAGTTTATGCATCTAGCCTAACAGCTATGGAATATTTACTTGGTAAAGCAGCAGCATTCTGGCTAGTAGGAATGGCGGAGGTGTTTTTAGTAAACCTAGAAGGATGGTTAATCTTTGGTCTGTGGTTTGCTGGCGATCCAACTCCTATGATTATTGGTTCAGCTATTTACATCGCTTGTGGAGTTTTTTGGGGTATCCTTCTTGGTAGAAATACTCAAGTACAAAGTGCTGCAATCCAAGCTGTTTCTTTTACTGCTTTTTTATTGTCACTCCAACTCTCCGGCTACATCTACCCAGTATCAAATATTCCAATTGCCATCCGTTGGATTTCTTACTTAATTCCTGCCCGCCACTATATTCTGATCACTCGTGATGCTTATGCTCGTGGTGTAGGATGGTTGGGAGTTTGGGTTCCAATATTGGCTTTGTTGGTACTAGCTAGCTTATTTTTCTTTTTAGCTTGGCGTCGATTGCAAAGTATGCAAATCAATTCTTAGGGGGAGGTTGAGAGCTTATGACAACAGTTTCATCGATAACACAGGACAATTTTATTGTTCGTCGAGCGAATAGATTAGAACTCGATCTGGTGATATCTTGGGCAGCGGATGAAGGGTGGAATCCAGGAATATACGACGCAGAGTGTTTTTATCAATGTGACCAACACGGTTTTTTACTGGGTGAGTTAGATGGTGAGCCAATAGGTAGCATTTCTGCTGTTGCTTACGATCAATTCTTTGGTTTTGTTGGTCTTTACATTGTCAAGCCACAGTTTCGTGGACGAGGCTTCGGGATGAAACTTTGGCACGCAGCAATGGTATATTTAGGTACTGAGCGTAATATTGGCTTAGATGGTGTGGTTGCTCAACAAGACAACTACCGAAAATCAGGTTTCCAACTTGCTTACAACCATATTCGATACGAGGGAGTGGGCGGTGGTGTTGTACCTCCTGGTGTTGTAGAATTGAACACTCTGGCTTTTGAGGAGTTGGTGATTTATGATCGGCAACTTTTTCCAGCAGAACGGTCAGTATTTTTGCAAAATTGGATACACCAACCAGAGAGCGCTTCTTTTGGAATTATTACAGATAAACATTTAGTTGGTTATGGTGTTATTCGTACCTGTGGTATAGGTTTCAAGATTGGACCACTGTTTGCTAATGATGAGCAAATTGCTGAAACTATTTTTCAAGCTTTGGTTGCTAAGAGTCCTGATAAAAAAGTGTTTCTTGATGTACCAGACGTGAATCCACACGCGATCGCCCTAGCTCAACGTCACGGGATGAAACCAGTTTTTGAGGCTGCTCGCATGTATACCCAAAGCCCTCCTAACTTACCTGTAAATCATATATTTGGTGTGACAACCTTAGAACTTGGGTAGCATAACACGACTTCTTAATATTATTTCCAATCCCCAGTCCCCAATCCCCAGTCCCCAATCCCTTGTATGCGAAAAAAAAGATTTACAAACTTTATAGATACGATTTTAGGTAGTCGATTTTGGGCGTTATTTCAAAAAGAATTTGCTCAAATACTTCGTAATCGTCAACTTATCATTCAATTGTTAGTACCGCCTACCGTCTTTTTGATGTTGTTTGGCTTTGCGCTCAACCCTAAATTTCACGACTTGAAGGTTGGTATCACTGACTATAGTCACAGCAGCGCTTCCCGTGAATTTATTGAAATATTCCAGCAGACTGACGCTTTTGTTATTAGTCATTACTACGCTAACCAGCAAGATATGCTTACTGATTTAGCAAAAGGTTCGCTCACTGTTGGCATCATTATTCCACCAGAATTTAATTATGATATTGCTCATAAACGTACCGTTGAAGTGCAAGCATTATATGATGCTGTTGATGCCAATACAGCAACTATTGCCTCAAGTTACGTTACTCAGTTGGTAAGTGACTATAATATACGTCAATTAAATAATGCACCACAATTAGCTAAATCTTTACGTCAAAGAGTGAGCGGTTCTGGGGTTGCAACTAATAGTGCTTTGACTCAACAAAGCACTACTTCTAGCTCAACAACCAATACACAACAAAGTAGCTCTCTACAGCGTCAACAAGTTCAAGTTACAACAACAGTATTGTATAATCCAGGACTTGAGCCGTCTTGGTTTATTGTCTCAGGGATATTTGGGGTTCTACTTACGGTTATTGGTTCCCAAGCTGCTGCATCATTAGTGGTGAGCGAAAAAGAGGCGGGTACTATCGAACAATTAGTTATGACTCCAGCTTCAAATACAGAAGTGATCCTGGCTAAAGTAAGTCCGTTACTTATTCTACTAACCCTTGATCTTTTCATTGCTCTTAGTATAGCAAGGCTAGTTTTTGGTGTACCGTTTCAGGGTAATTTACTAGTGTTTGTTATGATCGCTGTGCTTTACTTCTTAGTGGGAATTAGCATTGGCATTATAATTGCTACCTTCTCAAAAAGCCAACAGCAAACACAGCTGTCAGCTTTTTTTATCAATCCGCCTTTAGTGATTTTATCTGGAGCCACCACCCCAATTTCTTCTATGCCTACATTTGTACAATGGGTCACATATTTCGACCCTCTCCGTTATTTTATCGAAGTTTCTCGCGGAGTACTGCTGAAGGGAGTTGGTCTGGAAACACTTTGGTTTCAAGTAGTAATTTTGCTTATTTTTGCCACAGTGTTGATAACTTTAAGTGTCCGCCAGTTCCGAAGTCAGTTAAGCTGAAGTTAACAAAACTCTAGTTTTTGTCACGGTTATTAATTTGTCCAATCTTCAACTTGCAAGTTGGAAATTTTACCAAAGTCAGACAGGTTTCGAGTTAGCAGTATGGCACTTCTAGAAATGGCGATTGCTGCTATTTTCAAATCCATTGTTCCAAGACGCGGATAATTAGCACGGTATTGCTTGAAAATAGTTGCTGCTGCATCATCAAAACCAACAATTGTAATCTTCGAAAAAGTTGCAATATGCTTTTCTAGTTTGCTGTAGGCGATAATTTGTTGTTCTACGCTATTTGTTTTAGCAATATAGCCTAACCAGCCACGGGTTTGTTCTTCGTAGGTAATAATAGTAACACCTATTTCTGCTGTTGTTAGGCTAGAAAGTCGTTTTCTGAGTCTCTGTGCAACATTTCCACCACGCTCAAGAATGGTCAAGTGATCGGTATCTAGCAAATACATATCAGGCGTTAGGTGTCTCTGCTTCAATACCAGAAGATTGGCGGTATTCCCGTCCTAAAGCCATTGCTTCTTCAAAAGCTGGATCGTCAGCAAAGATACCTGTGATATCTTCCCACCAAGGTTTTGTTGGAATTGCACTATTAAGTAAAGCTTGTTTGATTTGAGAAACTTCAGCTTCGAGGTTGCTGAGCCGTTGTTCAATTTGCAGGGGAGACATAAAGTTTTGGGAAAAATGGTCGTTACCCCAGATTATAGCTCAGGAAGTCAGTTAAGCTGAAGTTAACACTATTTTTTGCTTCTCCCTGGCTGATAGAGATTTAGACTTTTTAATTTGATGAAGATTGATCTCTTGAGCTACGGTGCTGTTTCATTTTCGCTTGCTGTTCTGGAGTAAGAATTGCATTAATTTGTTGACGTTGAGCAGTCATAATCTCGCGAACTTGTTGTTTTTGAGTATCTGAAAGATTGAGATTCTTTAATTCCCTCATTGACGCTCCATGCTTACCTTGAGTTGCAGCTTTAAATTGTTGTTGCTGGTCAGAAGATAAAATACCAAATATTTTCGTTTGAGTTTGCTCTCTAATTTGTTTCATTTGAGCTTTTTGTGCATCAGTTAAATTGAGATCTGACATGCGGTGTGAAACTTCTTGAACATCTGCACTGTTTGGAGAAGTATTAGTCGCATTTTCAGTAGAATTTGCACCACTAGAAGACGGTAATTGACAACCCGCAGCAAGAATAACGATAGCTACAGCGCCTAATATTGGTTTAATAGCAAATTTAGTTTTCATCTGATGAACTATAAATTAGAAACTTAGCTGGCTTAACATTTGACACTTCAATCGTAGAGTTTAGAGGTGTCATACAGTAGTGACTAATCTACTCAAACTGACCGTTCTGTAGTAGGGACTGTGACTATGACATTAGTCATGTGTTAGTAGGCTCAATATATTTACATCCCGTTCCCTATTGGGACTATGGGGAGTCGCCAAGGTTTAATGTTCACTTTGAGCTACCATGCACTGCCCTATGATACCAAGTTGAAAAAAGAATGCGACAAATACCTGTCTCAGGGCGAACGCCGTACCCTGCGGGAAGCCATAGGCTACGCTTCTACTGGTTCATATGTCGCAAACATTTTTTGAATCGGTATAGTCTAATTAGACTAGTGCGATCTCCAGGATCAGGCAATTGTACTAATTTCCGATTTCATTTTTTGTTGTTATTGTTGTGGAAGAAGTTGTTTCAATCTCACATAAGTCTAGGAAAAATGTAACGGTGAAGCATCCGACAAACGATCCCTCGAAAGTATCAAAAAATCGTTGTCCTTCCTAATGCTTCACCCCTAGAAGGTTGTGGACGGAGACTGCTCAAACGTCTCTTATGCCCATTGAATAAACCCTTTCGTGTTTATTCCCCGTTGCTGGAAGAAATTTTTGGCATCATTGTACAGTCCGGCTTGCACAATGCTAGGAACCATCGCTGCTTTCGCACCCGCGTAGTCTGTCCAGCTTACGCCCATGCTCTCTGTATAGTCGTTTTGAGATTCATTGCCACTGGTGTATAGCTGTGGAGAAAGATAGTCTATATTTCCATCCGCAAAGAAGGCGGTCATTAAATCCTTTGCGTCCGCAGCCCCGTAAGGAGCTGAATGACTAACCGTAACCAAAACTTGGAGGTGATTGTTTTTGGCCGTTGCAAAAGCTTCTCGGAACTTTTGGGTAAGTCCGCTATCGCACTCTTCAATGTCAAAAGCAATTCCTTTGTAATCGGAAAGTTGACCGTTGTTAATAACAGCAATAATCCTTTCAATCTTGCTGTAGTCGAACCTGCCATTCGCATTTCCACCGCCTACGGAAATGTATTTATCACCTACCAACTGGTTCTTTACTGAGGCACTATCGGATAAAGCCTGAGATAGATCGGCCCAGCCACTAAAAGCGATACCCAGTGTAGCGTCGGTGAAGGGGTTTCCAGGAGACCACGTCTTGTCCCAGTACCCTTTAATCAAACCCCCTAGACCTTCAACTATGATCGAGGAGGTGATATCGTTGAAGTCATCACCGACATAGGGAGTATCCTGAGTAAAGGTCTTACTCTTACCTTGAAAGTGAGTATCGCTGTAGAGCGTAACCCTCATCCCATCAGGAACCCGTAACGAACTGATCGTATCGTTGTGAATTTGACCCCAGTCGTAGTTGCCTACATCTAAAGTTTGAGCAAATCCACGATACTGAGAGTCGTCATAAACGATAACCTGATTGCTAGAACTCATAACCTGATTCTCCTTTTTTGTAGACGAATGTAGTCTGTTTACTTAGTTACTGCGTGTACCAAAATCCTGAGTCCAGTAGTGTTTGTACTGAGACGCATTGTTGAAGGCATACCCAATGCCAATTTCACGATAATCGGGGCTGAGAATATTTCTGCGATGTCCATCATTGGGAGGTGTTTCATTCATCCAAGCTGACATGGCATCTTCAGGTGTAGACGATCCCGCTTCAATATTTTCTCCGACAAACGAAGATGGATAACCAGCTCGCTGTGCGCGATCTGCGGGCGACGATCCATCCGAACCCTTGTGATCGAGGAAGTTGTTGTCTGCCATGTCTTGGCTGTGTCCCTGAGCAGAAGCCATCAACTGAGAATTGAGCGAGAGTGGAGCTACACCCACTGCACCCCGTTGTTGGTTAACCAATTCCAGCACTCGACTAACAACGTCGGAGGAACCTTTTTCGACTCTGATGGATGAGGTAATATCGTTGAAGTCGTCACCGACATAAGGAGTATCGTGAGTGAAAGTCTTGCTCTTACCTTGAAAATGAGTATCGCTGTAGAGCGTAACCCTCATCCCATCAGGAACCCGTAACGAACTGATCGTATCGTTGTGAATTTGACCCCAGTCGTAGTTGCCTAAATCTAAGGTTTGAGCAAATCCACGATATTGAGAGTCGTCATAAACGATAACCTGATTGCTAGAACTCATAAACTGATTCTCCTTATATTTGTAAATGAACTTAATCTGAATACCCATGAATGAAATTAATCGGAGCCTGAAACTCTGTTTGTACAAAGCATACAAGTTTTAGGTTAAAGTAACGCCGTCACGCCCTGACGACCCAAATTGATTGCTTCTTCGTTAGTGTCAACAAAGATATCAATTCTATTACCAATGATTGCTGTTCCTGTATCTAGAGCACTCGCAGGAACCTTACTGCCGTCCCAAAGGCGCAAGGTAAACTCTGTTTTCAGGGGAATAACATTTGGATCTACTGCACACTGTAGACGCGCAACACTTGGACTTCCACACTGTGGAGACTGCTGCCCTGACTGCACTTCTTTCAATGTCAGCCCATGTATCTCCGTCGCAGGCGGATGACACCTTGTTTCTTCTCGACTGTAAAAAGTGGCGTCCAAATTTAGACCGGAAGCCTGTACGACTCTGATGGAGGAAGTAATATCGTTGAAGTCGTCACCGACATAAGGAGTATCCTGAGTGAAAGTCTTGCTCTTACCTTGAAAGTGAGTATCACTGTAGAGCGTAACCTTCAGTCCTGTAGGAACCCGCAACGAACTGATCGTATCATTGTGAATTTGACCCCAGTCGTAGTTGCCTATATCTAAAGTTTGAGCAAATCCACGATATTGAGAGTCGTCATAAACGACAACCTGATTGCTAGAACTCATAATTTGAATTTCTTCTTTGTAGAATAACTAGTGTAGTACCAGACTTTTCACGACATCTTGAAAAATGTTCATCTTCATAGATAATTACACCGATAATTTTTAACTCCTCTGCTTTTCTTGTGATTTTTAATAGTTGCAAGAATAACTAGCTTATGCGCTGTTTTTCAGAAAGCAGTAGGAGCTATCCTTTAGTCACAAATATCACAAAGAAAATTAATAAAGCTATAAAATAGATGCGGAAAGGATTAGAGGTCAAAAAACCGGGATGTAAAGCCCACAAATTGTGCAATTAAAAAAAGTCGGAAAATTTGAGAAGTGCGGAAATCTGGCTACTGAAATTGACATAGCAGCAAAGGATTTGGTTGGAGCGAGCAGACGATGGAGGAGCAATAAGCCATTTCCCTAAGTACAATTTTCACAGCAACATAAGTCAGGAGAGAACTGATGATTTCAGATGAAATGGGGGAGCAACTCCACAATCGCTCGAGACTTGCCCACCAACTCCTAATAAGGAAAAAGAGCAGCTAGAGGCATGGTATGGAAAGCTATTACCTCTTAAAATTTGTACAAAGGAGCATATAATGTTATACTAAACAGCCGACTTTGGTAAAATGGGGTGATGGCCAAATGGATAACAGCCTAATTTCTCAAGCCATTGAAAGATTGAACCAAATGGCTCGGCTTGACGTTCAGACCAGCTGGCGATATTGCTCTTCTGATGCTAGCGTCGGGAGTATCAGCCCCAGGGCAGACTTTTCACAATGGCCGATCGCTAATCTCAATACCAAAGGACACATTACCGTACCTGCTGGTGGTCAGGTTTTATGGCTTGCCCAGCGATTCGTGATTCCCCAAGATTTGCAAGAATATCCTTTAGCAGGTTTAGCACTACGGTTAATGCTAACTTGGTGGGCAAAAGATGTGAAGATCTTTGTTAATGGCTCTCTGGTACAGGAAGGAGATTTGTTTGATGCCTCAACCAGAGCATTAATTAGCCCATCTGTAAAACCACAAGAAGAGTTTATAGTTGCATTGCGCCTTGTCAGTCCAGATAACGATGCAGGAGCGCTGATGCAATCGGTGTGTGTATACGAGTCTAGCACTGATGACGAACTTGATCCTGGTTTTGTGGCTGATGAGTTAACAGTATTGCAGCGCTATTTACAAGCTTTTGCAACAGAGAAATTAGATATCCTGAAAGCTGCGGTCGCTGAGATTGATTGGAGCGTACTACCAGATGCTCAAAAATTTGAGCGATCGCTCACCACGTTACGCCAGAATCTCGCAACCACAATTGATGAATTACCCCTACTAAAAGAACGCCGCATATTACTCCAAGGTCATTCTCACCTTGATATGGCTTGGTTGTGGCCAATCAGCGAAACTTGGGAAGTTGCAGAGCGTACTTTTAAATCAGTTCTAAAGCTACAGCAAGAGTTTCCCAGTTTGACTTACTGCCATTCTAGCCCAGCTTTGTATGCTTGGATTGAACAACATCGTCCTGATTTATTTGCCACTATTCAACAGCAAGTTGCTTTAGGGCGATGGGAAATTGTAGCTGGCATGTGGATAGAGCCAGATCTTAACTTAATTAATGGTGAATCAATTGTACGGCAGATCCTTTACGGTCAGCGTTATGTACAAGAAAAGTTTGGATCTATCAGTACAGTTGTCTGGTTACCAGATACGTTTGGTTTCTGTGCAACTCTACCTCAAATGCTAAAACTTGGAGGGATTGAATACTTTGTCACTCAGAAGCTTACCTGGAATGATACCACAAAGTTTCCTTACGAAGTTTTTAAGTGGCGATCGCCTGATGGCACTGATATACTCAGCCTGATGTCTGCGAAAATTGGGGAAGGTATCGACCCTATAAAAATGGCTAACTATGCTATTGACTGGGAAAAGCAGACTGGTTTAAAAGACGCTTTGTGGATTTTCGGTTGTGGGGATCACGGTGGTGGACCAACAGCTGATATGCTAAATGTCGCAAGCCGATGGCAAAAATCTCCTTTGTTCCCTAGCTTAGAATTTAGTCCAGTTAGTAAATATTTGCAAGAAATTAGCACTCAGGAGTTTCCTGTATGGGATGATGAGCTTTATTTTGAATTCCATCGTGGCTGCTACACCACTCATGCTGATCAAAAGCGTTGTAATCGATACTCTGAAGGTTTGTTGTACCAAGCAGAGCTGTTTGCTTCTTTAGCAACACTAAGCGCTGAGGTAGCTTATCCCAAAGCTGAATTAGAAGATGCTTGGAAAAAAATGTTGTTTAATCAATTCCACGACATTCTACCAGGAACTTCAATTACCCCGGTTTATGTAGATGCAAATCAAGATTGGCAGGAAGTTGAGCAAGTAGGTTCCGAGATATTACAACGATCATTGAGTGCGATCGCGTCCCAAATTCTCCTTCCCCAACCACCACAGCCAGATGCATTACCAATTGTCGTCTTTAACCCCTTGAATTGGCAACGCTCAGAGGTTGTTGCTGTAACCTTACCAACGTCTTCTTCTAATCAGCACTGGGAAATTTACGATTTGGAAGGACAGCAGCTACCATCGCAACCGTCACAACAATCTGTACTTCTATTTCTAGCAAATGATATTCCGTCAGTTGGTTATCGCGTCTTTTGGCTATGTTGCCAAGAAGCTAGAAGGCAATTCACAAACCCAATAGGTGAATCTAATACTACAAAAGATTGGGTTTTAGAAAATGAATTTTTGCGGGTGATTGTTGATTGTAAAACTGGCGAATTTTCTAGTATTTTTGATAAAGTATATCAGCGCGAAATAGTCAAAAATAAAGAACAATGTAATCAATTGCAAGCATTCCAGGATAGTGGTCAATATTGGGATGCTTGGAATATTGACCCAAACTATGCTCAACACCCTTTACCCCCAGCAACTTTAAAGTCTATCGATTTGGTAGAGTCAGGAGCAATACAACAGCGCTTGCGGGTTGTGCGACAGTTGGGAGAATCTGAATTTTGCCAAGATTATATTCTCTGTGTTGGATCACCAATCCTAAAAATTGAAACTACTGTAGACTGGCAAGAAAATCACGTATTAGTAAAAGCTGCTTTTCCTCTAAATTTAGAAGCAGATTATGCCACATATGAAATTCCTTGCGGTGCTATTCAACGCCTAACCCAACCTACAGAACCTAGAGATCAGGCAAAATGGGAAGTTCCTGCTTTAAGATGGGCAGATTTGTCTAGCAATTATCAAGATTCTGATCACTACGGTGTCAGTTTACTAAATGATTGCAAGTACGGTTACGACAGCAAACCCGATCAGCTGCGCCTAACTTTACTACGTAGTCCAAGTTGGCCAGATCCACAACCAGATCGAGGTTATCATAAATTTACTTACGCCGTCTATCCTCATGCAGGTAATTGGCAGTCAGCTCATACAGTGCGACGTGGTTATGAACTGAATCTACCCTTACAACTGATGGTTTGTTCTTCTGTCGAAGCTACTAAGACAAAACCTTTACCTGCAGTTGGACGATTGTTAGATTTATCAGCCGAAAATCTTGTGTTAACGGCGTTCAAGCAGTCAGAAGATAACCCCAATGAATGGATTTTACGGTTTTACGAATGCTATGGTGAGAAAGCAATCCTATCACTACATAGTGATTTAGAGTTAACAGTAAAGCACAAGATTGATATTTTAGAAAAACTTACACAACCCTCAAGGGAATGGCTTAAGGGAAAGACATTCGATATTTCACCTTGGAAGATTACTACGTTATTGACAAGTAGTATTTATGCAAAGTAAGAGCGGTTTAAGTATATAGAGGCGCTGGTATTGTATAAATTTTCCACGAGTTCTATAAAATTTGTCCCATTCTCTTGGTATTATATTTTTTACAACATTCAGCTAAGAAATCTACGTATTTCATAACCTTATGAGACTTAAATTACCCGCCAGTCCGCTCTCAATCTTTTTGAGCACCGTTGTTATCCTTTCCTACGGTATTTGTAAGGCGAATGGATTAGTGTTAGTTAGCAATAGTGATTTGCTTCCGGTGGTGGACTCATTCGCCCTTATGGTACTGCTTTTGGACCAGATGGAAAGCTCTATGTCAGTAGCTTCCGCACCAACCAAATCTGGTTCTTGCGTACTTAGCGTGCTAAATATGTTGAAAAATAAGCTTGAAATCCTTGCTGGGATAAGATGACAGCCATTATTTACTGCCTTTTAGGTCTGATGATTAAAATTTTGGCTATAAGCGCCTGTAAGCCTTGATTTTAAAACAAAGTTATCGACTGTAATTAAAAATTTAGCACGTTAAGTACGCAAGAACCGAAACCCCGTCCTTTTAGGACGGCTTTACAATTAATTGGCAACACGCCACGAGTTGTAAGATAAAAACTTACAATCTGTAGGTATTGCATTTTGAGTTAGTCGCTTGCCAGTTTTTAAGCTGTACAAACTAATTGTTTTTCTGTCTGGATCTTTCTTAGTGGGCGAAGAGTGCCAGCCACTAACATAAGTAAATCCATACTTGGGGTGTTTAACGATAGAGCCGCGTTTAAAGCCTACGCTAATTGTTCCGCCGTAACGAGAACGGATGTGTCTATGAGCGTGTTCTAGTCGGTGAAGTTGACGACGGTGAAACCTTAAAGGGATAATTTCAATCAACTTGGTATTGTCCGGACTAGAATGACCATCTGTGTACCAGTTAGCCAGTACCCACGAGTCAACGCAGTGAGCATCAAACTTCTTTGATAACTTGTTCTTAGACTTTTTCAGCCCTAAGACTAGTCGTAACTCGTAAGTATCGTTACCTGACTTTGTTTCTAATGGCGCTATCTGTTTTAATTCACCGTAAAACCATTGTTTGCCAACCTCCAAGGGTGAAAACATGCGATTCCACTTCTTGCCGTTTTTCCAAGTCTTAGCTTTGATATCTTCGACAACGAAAACAGTAACCGGGAACATAGCAGACAGCCATTTACATATTCTTCGCTTCCATTGCCATCTAGCCTTGGTGGACGGTGCTAACCGTTGCTTGTTGGCTAACCTATTACTACGATTTTGACGGTAAGGCGTTTTACGGTTTCTTCGGGTACGTCGCATGTTACGACGTGCTTTAACATGTTCTTTTACCCAATCGACGGCGTGTGTTTGGACGTTCAAATAAGTGTGAGCTTTTGATTTAACTGTAAACCCTTCACGCTTTGAACCTGGGTCAACACCTACTGCTACTGGCTGATAATTTCTATTAGATGGTTCTACATTAAGTCGAACACAAAACACTCCTTTTTTGAAAAATGGTGTTGCTTTCTTTGAGTTGATCCAACGTCTTGCTCTAGCTGGGGAAGTTGGCATCAGTGGTCTATTATTCTGATCTACAACTGGTACGAACATTTACGATAAATCCTATTTCTAGGTGTATACTTCCCTTCGACACTGACCGATGGAGAGGAGAAAAACTAGGGAGGCATTTTTCCGTCCGATTCGCTACCACGCTAATCGGTTCAGTTGTTTGTCCTAGCTTGCGCTAGCGTCTAGACACTGGTTTAACTCGAATTCAAAAGGTGGTTAATCTTTCTCTTTCAAGCCCCTGGCTTATAGCCGGGGGTTAGTGACTCATGGAACTCATATTTTTGAAAACAGAAATAAGAAATTTTTTTATCCTGGCAGGTCTAATTGTATCCTATACCGCGATGGGGGTAAGTACTCTTATCAAGCTTGTTAGTGTAACCCATCATACAATAATTAATTTGTTAATCTATCTTGCAATAGAGATTTCGATCTATCGAATGGCATAAGATCAGCTATAGCATGTGCTATGGTATTGTATGCAATATCCACTCAAAGCCCTGATGCTCAAGAAAACTGCTGCTCTGGAGCAACCGAGAGTCAGCGCCTTGATTCGTGAATTAAGGCAATTAACTGGCTTAACCCAAGAACAGTTTGCAATAGTATTGGGTGTTACCTATACCACAGTCAATCGCTGGGAAAATGGTCGAATACAACCGTCTCCCCTGGCTCTCAAGCAAATTCAAGCTATGCTAAATGAGATAATTAACTGCTCTTCTTTCGTACAACAGCGAGACCCTTGCCAACAGCTTCTAGAAGACTACTTTCCTCGAGAGTAGTCAAGAGACAATTTTACACGAGTATTCAAATGCTCGGAGGTTAGTGGTTTAACGTAACGACACTAGCAACCCGCTTGGAGGATGAATCGTGAATCGTGATACGCGTACCATCTTGATTATAGATGACTCCCCAGAAGATCGGGAACTATATCGCCGTTATCTGCTACAAGATGGTGATTACTCCTACAAAATTTTAGAAGCCAGTTTGGGTGAGCTTGGGTTAGAACTTTGGCAGCAAAACCAGCCAGATACGATACTTCTAGATTATCGATTGCCAGACTGCGATGGACTGGAGTTTTTGGCGGAAATGTCAAAACAGACTCAGCAGCAGTGTTTGCCTGTAATTATGGTTACAGGTGAGGGAAATGAGCAGGTTGCCGTGCAGGTGATGAAAGCGGGTGCACAAGACTATCTTGTCAAGGAGCAAATCACTCCTGAAGGGCTACAACTGGCAGTAAATAGGGCAATTAAAACGGTGCGGTTAAATACCCAATTACAACAGCACGTTGAACGAGAGCGTCTAGTCTCGCAGATGACGCGGAAGATCCATCAAAGCCTCGATCTGGAAGAAATTTTGCAAACGACAGTCACTGAAGTGCGTCAGTTTCTCCGCAGCGATCGCGTGCTAATTTTTCGCTTACTCCCCGATGGGTGGGGCATTGTTACAAACGAATCGGTTAGTTCCCAATGGACTTCCCTGCTGTCTACATCACTTTATGATCCTTGCTTTAATGACAGTTACCTTGAATCCTTCACTCAGGGATTGATCACCGCTAAAAAAGATATTTATGATGGTAGTATCAGTCCCTGCCACGTAGAATTGCTGGAAAATTTGCAGGTGCGAGCAAATTTAGTGGTGCCGATTCTCCAAGATAAGCAATTATGGGGTATGCTAATTGTCCATCATTGTGCAGCTCCTCGCCAGTGGCAACCTTTAGAAATAGATTTGCTTAAAGAATTAGCTGCTCAGGTTGGGATTGCCTTACAACAAGCAGAACTTTATCAGCAAGCCCAAACTGAATTGGCTGAACGGAGCCGAACAGAAGCAGAGCTACGCAAAAGTGAGGAACGCTTCCGCCAACTAGCAGAAAATATTGATGCAGTATTCTGGGTGACTGAACTCCCCGAACGAAGAGTCAGTTATATTAGCCCTGCCTACGAACGTTTATGGGGATTGAACCCCCAGAATCTCTATGATAGCCAACAAACCTGGGTTAATCTATTACATCCAGAAGACAGGGAAGAAACAGAGAGAACATTTCAACAGAAGGCGGCTGAAGGTGGTAGCTTTGATCAAGAGTATCGCATTGTTTTACCCGATGGCAGAGTGCGTTGGGTGCGCGATCGCTGTTTTCCCCTTCAAGATGAATCAGGCAGAATTTATCGACTCACTGGTATTGCTGAAGACATCACTGATAGCAAACAGGCAGAACTAGCATTAGAAGCAAGCCAGGCTCAACTTCAGCAGCAACTGGCACAGATAGAAGCAATTTATCAGTCTGCACCCATTGGTTTGAATGTCCTAGATACTGAACTCAGATTTGTGCGGATCAATGAACGACTGGCAGAAATGAATGGGTTACCGGTTGAAGCCCACATTGGGAGAAGCATACGGGAACTACTTCCAGAGCTAGCGGATACTGCCGAACAGGTTTTGCGTCCCATCTTAGAAACCGGAGAACCGCTATTGAATGTGGAACTTGAAGGTGAAACACCAGCAAAACCAGGAGTAAAACGCACGTGGCTAGAACATTTTTTGCCTTTGAAGAATGGGGATCAAGTTATCGGTATCAGCACGGTTTGTGCTGAGATCACTGAGCGGAAGCAGACAGAGCAAGCCTTACGGGAGAGCGAAGCACGGTTAAAATTGGCATATAAAGCTACCAAATCAGGGTTGTATGACTGGGATATGATTGGTGGTAGTGCTTATGTATCTGAAGAATACTGTGCTCTGTTTGGGCTTGATCCAAGCACACAGAATGTGAGCGCTGAACAGTGGTTGGCTTTTCTGCACCCGGATGATCGCACCCCAGCAATTGAAGAAATAACGCAGACCGTTCAGCAGAGAGAGGACTATTATGAGGATGAATACCGTATTCTACATCCAGATGGTATTCGTTGGTTGGCGTCCAAAGGACAAATCTTTTATGACGATTTGGGCAATGCTGTACGCATGATCGGTAATGTGCAAGACATTACTGATCGCAAAGAAGCTGAAATCGAACGCGATCACCTGTTGGAACAGGAGCAATTAGCAAGATCTCAAGCAGAACACGCCAACCGTATTAAAGATGAGTTTCTTGCTATTCTCTCTCACGAGTTGCGTTCTCCTCTCAACCCAATCTTAGGCTGGACAAGACTGCTGCAAACTCGTAAGTTGGATGAATCAAGAACTAAGGAAGCGTTGGCAACCATCGAACGCAATGTTAAACTGCAAGCTCAACTTATAGATGACTTGCTGGACGTTGCTCGAATTTTGCGCGGCAAACTGAGTTTGAATGCAGCACCTACTAGTTTAGTAGCTGTCATTGAGTCAGCTATTGAAACAGTGAAAACTGCGGCGATCGCCAAGTCAATCTTGATTCATCAGGTGTTGCCTGATATTGGACAGGTTTTGGGCGATCCTATGCGCTTACAGCAAATTGTCTGGAATTTGCTGTCTAATGCAATTAAATTTACTCCAATGGATGGACGAGTATCAATCTATCTGAAGCGGATCGATGGGCATGCTCAGATTAAAGTTACGGATACTGGAAAAGGTATTAATCCCGACTTTTTGCCACACATCTTTGAGTATTTCCGCCAAGAAGATTCTTCTATCACTCGCCAGTACGGTGGACTAGGGCTAGGGTTAGCAATTGTGCGCTCTCTAGTGGAAGCCCATGGTGGCACAATCTGTGCTAATAGTCCTGGTGTGGGGCAAGGTGCAACATTCACCATTAGATTACCATTGCTTAGTGATCAAGTTCAAAAAGATGACTCCAAAGGCTTGAAAGACGGTGAAGTTGATCTTACGGGGACACGAGTTTTACTAGTTGATGATGAAGCAGATAACCGCGAGTTACTCGCCTTTATCATTAAAGAGTATGGGGCGCAGGTAATGGGAGTGGCATCAGCTGGTGAAGTGTTCGCAATTATTGAATCTTTTAAACCCCATATCCTGGTTAGCGATATTGGGATGCCAGAAAGTGATGGTTATACGTTAGTGAAGCAAGTGCGCTCTCTACAATCAGTACAGGGAGGAGTCATTCCCGCGATCGCCATAACTGCCTATGCAAGAGAGGAAGATCGGCAGCTTGCACTCTCAGCAGGTTTCCAAGAGCATATTTCCAAACCGGTTGAACCGAAAAAGTTGGTTGAGGCGATCGCTAATTTATTAAATTATCATTAATTTTCATCTGCTTTATTGATTTTTTCCTTTTCTGCAATCAATTGATCTAAAGTATCTGGAAATGTCCCCTTTACAACCATCTTGCTAAACACTTCATAACGTGGTATTTTTTTCTAATTAATAAAGTTATTTGTATATCAAATTGAAGCATGGAATATCAAGCTACCCAAAAAGATTGGCTCAAAAATAAGTCCATTTTAGATGTTCTTGTCCTAATTTACACAATTAGTGGTTTCTTTATAAGTTTTTATCTAATATTAGTGGGTCAGATATGGGTCAACTTATTAGGAATAATACTCATTACTCATACCAGTATTTGGGCTGCATTGCTAACTCATGAGTTCATGCATGACACGATATTTCAAAAGCCCAAACTAAATTATATCTTTGGTGTGTTAATGACGATAATCAGTGGAGCTTGTTATGTTCCCTATAGGCTTAAGTATGGCGAAGGCTTACAAAAATCGGTGATTATTGAACCCGGAGATTTTATTTATATTCCTGGTAACGTACCTCATCAACCCATTAACTTGAGTCAAACTGAGCCAGTAAAATCAATAGTCGCTTGTAACTTTGATGTAAGTGAACAGAGTAATTAGATCTCTAATTCCACCCCTTCAATTAGTTGATGTGCAGACTCCGACATTTCTGTTGATAAAACTCCGAGATGTTTGAATTTATGATTTGGTAGTGCGAGCCGGAAAGCTCGCTTATTATGACCAGAGAGCAAGATGTGAGTCCTGCGGACACGCGCAAGGGACGCATTACATTTTGAAAATTGGATGCTCTCAAAATCTAATGCAACATTTTAGCCTTGCCACGCCAGTAGGGTGTGTTAGGACGAAGTCCGTAACGCACCATTGCAAGCTATCGCTTCCTGAGATTTTTTTACAAATTAAATACGAATTGGTATAAACGCATTAAACATTTGTAAGGGCGAACGGCGTTCGCCCCTACACTCCGTATTTGTATCATGATTTTCGTGAAATGGTATGAGCCGGGTTCCAAGAGCATATTTCTAAACCTGTTGAGCCAACGAAGTTGGTTACCTCATATCTTGCACCAATAAAGTGATAAATATAAATGCTACCGCGACGATACTGATTGTGTGACTGCATTTAAATCAGCCAGGGATTATAAATCCCTGTCTAAGAGCTAAATTCCTCTATAAGAGGAATGGAAAGGAATGTTTTGTAGTTCAATCTTCGATACTTTTATGGCGTTGATCCAGTATTTATACTTAAAGGTGCAAGATCTAAGTTACGGCGATCGCTAGCTTATTAAATCATCGTTAATCTTCATCTGCTTTATCGATTTTTTCCTCTTCTGCAATCAATTCATCTAAAGTATCTGGGAATGTTCCCCTTGCCACCATCTTGGTAAATACTTCATAACAATCATTCTTCGCACCCTCTTTGCGGGGAAATCCCAACCATAAAATTACGATAGCCTTTAACTGTGGGGTATCAAAAGCCTGAAAAAACAGACGGTACCTTTGCGGTAAACCCATCTTCTTTACTCGTCCGTAACGTTTTAACACTCCTGTCAATGCAAAATGACTTGCAAAAGGATCTGAGGGAATTTTGGATTCAATTGCAACAGTAATCGCTGCAAATAACTTCGCTGTTGCATGAGTTTTAAACTCACTTTCTGGTAACTTTTCACGCAAATGAGAAACCCGATCAAATAATTCTTGATACTGAGTACCAAAAAGTTGCGGGTGAAAATAAATCTCCCAAGCATTAATGAGGAGTTTAGCCACCTTCCAGGGAATTGTCTTCTAATTCTACGCCTTCAATTAATCGATGCGCAGATTCAGACATTTCGGTTGTGTAAGGTTGTAAGGTATTATTCCTCAATGCTTCTGTCATTGCAAAATCGAGGAACAGCAGCATCATCAGGGAATCTTCCTCATCCTCGTTTGATTCAGGAATAATTTTGACGATGGCGGTATCTGGAGATAAGACTTCTATCCAACCAGAAGCATTCGCAAACTGGGGATGTTCGCGATAGAACTCCGCAGGTAGCCGAAATCCTGTGCTGTTACCAATCTTAGTGCTACGGATTTTGTAGGAGTTACTCATAGTGTATGCACGTGATGTACTTACATTATAGCAAAAGTTGATATAGAAGTCTTCCTTGATTGAAATATAGGTAGTGGCCAGACAACAGATAAACGCACCTCGAAAGTGGTGTAAATACTGCATCAACGCCACAAAAGTATCGAAGATTGAACTATAAAACATTCGTTTCCATTCCTCTTATAGAGGAATTTAGCTTTTAGACAGGGATTTATAATCCCTGGCTGATTTAAATGCAGTCACACTAGAAATAGGTGCGTGTTCTAGTTGACAGTAAGGGCGACTGTAACAGAGGGGGGATTCTAGAGAGTGTTGCTGTAAAAATTCTGGATGACTCATAACCCACTCAGTTGCACCATCATAAACGATTTGACCTTGACTTAAAACAACTGTGCGAGTACACAGATCTAAGGCTAGATCTAAATCGTGCGTTGCGATCAACTGGGTGAGAGGTAAGGTTTGTAATAACTCTATCAACTGACGGCGGGAACGGGGATCTAATTGAGCGGAGGGTTCATCAAATACTAATATCTGAGGTTGCATTGCCAAAACTCCAGCGATCGCAACCCGTTTCTTTTCACCTCCAGACAAATTCTCAGTACTTCGTTGTCCATACAATTCGGGATCAAGATTAACTGATTTCATTGCTTGCAGGACACGGTTTCGCAATTGTTCACCTTTTAACCCAAGATTAAGAGGACCAAATGAGATATCTTCCCAAACTGTGGGCATAAATAACTGATCGTCTGGATTTTGAAACACTAACCCAACAAAATTCCGAATTAATTGTAAATACTCTTGGCAGACAGACCACTCACCAATCGTTACCTGTCCTTCTTGAGGCAAGATAATACCATTTAGATGTAATTGTAGCGTAGACTTTCCTGAACCATTAGCGCCGATTAACGCTACACGCTCAGTTGCTTTTATAGATAGATTGACTTCCCTCAGAGCCTGAGTCCCATCAGGGTAAGTATAGCTAAGGTTTTGAATTGAGATGGGATTGTGATGCATCTAGATAAAATAAATATAATGTGCAGATAAATTACGTAAGATAAAAACCTAAAATTATTGTTGTAGTGCGGGCATCTTGCCCGCGTCCTATATACAAATTAAAGTATATAAATAACCTGTCCTAATAAGACCAAAATCGCTGTCAAACTCAGAGCCAAAATATCATACCGTCGAGTTGGTGAGACTTTTTCCCCTGAAGGAACCCCTTGATAACCTCGTGATATCATCGCATAATAAACTCTCTCACCTCGTCCATAGGTGCGGATAAATAGTGAGCCGATCATATTACCCATTACTAAGCGTTGCCAACGTTTATTACTCATCAAGTTGCGTGATGCAGCAGCACGACGCATAGCATTAAACTCACCAACTAAAACACCAATGTAACGATACATGGAACTCAAAATCGCTACCAACAAGGGTGGAATTCGCAATTCAATCATGGATTGCAATAGCACCGGCACTGAAGTTGTGAGCGTCAACACATTTAAAATTAACAATGACAACATTGCTTTGAGGGTTACACTTCCCAAGATCGTCAAACCTAATGTTGTTATCTTTAGTGATCCCCAAGACCACAGAACTTTACCACCATCACGAAATAAAGTCCCAAGTAGAACAACTCCAATAAAACTAAATTCAACTGCTAAGCGCTTCACTAGGACGATAAGAGTTACTTGGCTAAGCCAGACTAAGTTCAATATCGTTAAACCATAAATACCCCAAGTCCACCAATGTCCGTTTGGTGTCAGAACGATAGCAAATACAAATAGGACTGTACACAGTATCCGAATACGAGGTGTGAGTTTGTGCCAAGGAGTCACCCGTTGACTGTCAATATCAAGATGAAATGCTCCTATATGCAACAACATCTATAAAACTTCCTATTTATTTGAGCTGTTGATCGGAATTCTCAGAGTGTAAGGATTCATCATTGGTAGATGAGCCAGCGCCTCGAATAGCAAGTTTACCAATTCCCCAAGCTAAACCAAAAGTCGCTAGAGTTCCAACTAAACCCGCTATTGAAGTCGCAACTTTATTAGGCAAACCCCCCTTATCATATCCTGGTATAAATCGAAAAGTATAGGAATCAAAGATTGTATTAAAGGGTAACTGTTTAGCTGGTGGATGCTCTAGCTCTTTTTTGTCAAAGCCTTGATCTTTAGCAACTCTATCTAATCCATCTGGGTTCTGGCTAGCAAAGGGAGAGAGAAAAACTGCCATCAGTAAGGCTATGCCTAAGCCAGCAATAATTAAAGCGTTATTTCGGGTTTGTGAGAGATTATCACTCATAAATCAAGTCTCTATTAGCGCGGCGAAAGGGGACGAGAGGCAGATGAGCGAACCTTACGGGGAGGATCATATAATAGGTCAGGTCTAGTCCGCCAAACGAAACTCACAACTATCACTGAAATCAATGCTTCACCAATACCAATGACTACATGCCAAGAAGCCATAGTTGTTAAAGCCACTGGTAAAGGCACTGTACCCGATAAAGCTAGCTCGAATGCACAGATAATTGATGCCACTACAACACTTGCCCAAGCAGCAATAGCTGTACCAACTACCATCCCATTCAACTTATCACGGCCAATAGCAAAGCGAATTGTACGGTAGATATAGTAACCGCCAAAGGTGCCGATCAATCCCATATTGAAAATGTTTGCGCCTAATGCTGTCAATCCTCCATCTTGGAACACAGCACCTTGCACGATGAAAACTGAAGCCATAACTAATGCTCCAGCCCATGGTCCTAATAGTGATGCTGCTAGAGTTCCACCTAGAAGATGACCGGATGTGCCACCAGGAATTGGGAAATTCACCATTTGAGCGGCAAAAATAAAAGCAGCACAAACTCCCATTAAAGGTACAGTTCGTTCTTTGTATTCTAGTTGTGCCTGCTTTAGGGCGATCGCAATTAAACCGATGGCGATTACCCAAGTGACAAGAAGAACTGGTAAGTTCAAAAAGCCATCTGGGACGTGCATGGCTAAATGTGGTTGGATTAACCAGATTTGCCAGTTTGAAAAAGCGATTGTACCCATATAAAAATAAGTGCTTTAAACGCCCTGACTTTTGAATTAGGTGTGTAACTCTTCTATAAAACCTGTCTGCATGAAAAAACACAATCCCTTGGGGGGGTATTCTTAAGAAATTACTCCTTTAGAGAGAATTATGTACAAATTTGCGTAAAATCAAGATTGATTGATATTGACGCAGAGCTTGAAAACGAGGCAGAAACTCAAAGAGTAGGAAATAACAGGCTTACTGAAGCCTCTCTATATCTTTAAATCTCTACAAAGTCATCAATCCCTGCGTCTTTGTTTGATAAGTTAACAAATTTATCAACTTAGGCAAAATACTGTTACAAATTATATAGTACGTGCCAGAGCAGAAATTTTGGTAAGCTTATCTTTGGAAACTCCATCCAATTCCTCAATATGCAGCCAACCCTGTTGGATTAACTTAGCAAACACAAAGATGAGAACTGAGTAACTGTAGTCGTACTTACCATCCATCTCGTGTCTCCTTGCACTCAAGAAATCGTGTAAACGCCACATGTCATGAATTTCTTTAATGGCATTTGCTTGCGAGCGAACTTCCCCGATCAAAGCATGAGTTTCTCGTTCATAGGCTTTCTCAAAAGCATCTTGAGCAACTTTTTTTTCTATCTCAGACCACTCAGTATTAGTCACGTCCGTCATCAAATCTGAAAATTTATACAGTTATCTAAATGCAGGCTTGATATTCGATGCGGAGCGGAGCGCCCTTGACAAGAGAGCGCTCACTCACAATCATTGAAGGTTAGCTTATATTCTCGAATCCATCTAGCGAGCGAGGTTTAACAACTCTTTAGGAGATGCCAACAAATCAATCGCCACAAAGAAAATCTTGCCTTCGGGATTGAGCAAGAATCTCCAAGCCATATTCATCCCTACACTTGCACCAAACCAGGGGGTTTGAACTTTTCCAGTAACTTTGATTTGAGTATAGCCGTCATCTGCGGGCTCCTGAACTCCTCGTTCTGGAATCAACTTGAGGTTTTGGCAGTCTTCTCTAAAGAAGCGAAGGACAGCATCTTTTCCAACTATTGGTCTTTGGAAAGGAGGTTGCAAAGCACCATCAGATGAAAATAGGTCAATCAGTGCATCAAAGTCGTTAGCATTCAAGTTATCCATGTAGCTGAGAATAGTCGGATTATCGATGCCTTCAATTAAGACTCGAGTGCGCTGTGATATCTCTTTAGCAACCACAACAGGCTCAGAAACTCTTGTATAATTTCCCAATTTACTTTGTTCAAAACCCATGTCAACTACACTATTACGTAAAACAGTGATTTGTTGACCTGCGTCTAATTCTCTAATCGCTTGTAACACTGCTGCGGCATTAGCAGAAAGTTTATAACCCTCTGGAATCGGAGCAACAATTCCCTTTTCCATCCATTCTCCAAGCTGATACCAGAAACCCAGTTTGATGTTCGCAGACCAGGTAGCATAGGTTCTGCAAATCGGTGTATCAGCATGATTTGCAAGGTCACACATCACCTGTGCTTGCTCTTGGAATGACAATTCCTTAATTTCCTTTAAAGTGGGTTCTGCAAACTGCATCTTAGCTGCACCAGGAGCAGCAATTGTAATTGTTTTACCCATTTCAAGGTAAGCAAACCAGATTAAGGCTAACTGATCTTCTGCACTGAGCTGAGCAAACCTGGCAATGGTGGCAGGTACAGCGTCAGCAGATAAAGTGTTAGGAAAAATACCACGGGCTGAATCAATGGTGAATGGCATAGTGTGAGCCTACCTTACTAAATTTGCTAGGAGAAAAAATTGAACAAAGGCACAAGCGAGACATAGTCGAGGATTGTGACTCCATGTTTGCTGTTGACCACCAAAATCTCGGATTTCGGTGGCCACCACTAGGCTTTTGCCACATTTTCCTTCAATAACTCTGAACTTGACGTTGCTGCAAGTCAGAGGCGAGAATTTTTGTGAACGAAATTTAACCTTCCATACTTAGGTTATCACAATTTTTTGCAAAATAAAACAAATCTTTACTTATTACTCAGAAATATTATCATTTTATCTATAACTTTTCGTAACCAGGCTGATAAGTTTTTTCAGTTTGAGCAGACTTGACACAAGTATCTAGAAAAACTATGCATCACATCAACGTGAAGGCAAGATAACTTACGGGCTCATATTTTCAATGTATCGAAATAAGATGTTCCACATCTAGTTTGCGTATTTAGACAATAAGGGGCAAGGGGCATAGGGCATAGGGCATAGGGCATAGGGTTTGAAGCTTTTGCGACTAATAGAGCAAAAAGCAACTTAAATGTGGAAAAGCTTATGGCTGGACGGGGTGTACTTTGGTTACTATAATGAAAGCAAGTGTTTACTTACTTTCATTATATGAATAAAACTATACGTTCTCCTGCCCTTACTCGGGCAAGACTAATAGAAGCTGCGACGCAAGTCTTTGCTCAAGCTGGTCTTCAGGGAGCAACTACTCGTGAAATTGCTCATGTTGCGGGTGTAAATGAGGTAACTTTATTTCGCCATTTTGCCAGCAAAGAACAACTCCTAGAGGCTGTGATTGAAAATGTATTGGCTCTACAGACAGAAGCCTTAGCGCATCCAGAAGAGTGGACACAGGATCTACACGTCGATTTAAAAAATTATGCCCATCTATATAACTCCATGTTAGAGGCACAAGAAGATTTAATTCGTACCTTTATTGGAGAAGCCAAACGTCATCCTGAAGCAGCGAGGCAAATAATGCAAGAAGCTGCAAGATCCTTGAAAGAAAAACTGATCGCATACCTGCGTAATGGTCAAGGAAGAGGAACTGTCAGGTCAGACATCAACTTAATTGCATCTATTGATATGTTTATAGGTATCTTGCTAGCGGGAATGCTACGACGTAGCGCAGCGTTAACTCCTTTGAGCTACAGCCGTGAAGATTATATCCATAATTGCGTAGATATTTTTGTCCGTGGGATCAGTGAAAAGGAGTCAGAAGGCAGAATTCAGGAGTCAGGAGATTCTGTGCTGAAACCCTGACTTCATTCATGTGAAATTTCTACTCCGTCTTACCAGCATTGATTCACCGGTAAGACAAAATTCTATTCTGACTTGTGACTCCTGACTTCTGACTCCTTACTAAAAATGACCACAATCTCCAAGCGTCCACTTTCTCATCAAGCTCGACCTTTGACTATTACGGAATCTGGTTATGTCTATGGTCCTCGCAAATGGGCGATCGCACTGACGGCTTCCCTAGGAGCCATTCTAGAAGTGATTGACACCAGCATTGTCAACGTTGCTTTGACAGATATTCAAGCAAGTCTGGGAGCAACAATCACCGAAGTTGCTTGGGTTGTGACAGGATATGCGATCGCCAACGTTATCTTAATTCCTTTAACTGCTTGGCTCGGAGATTACTTTGGCAAGAAGAACTATTTCATTTTCTCGCTGATTGGTTTTACCATTGCCTCAGTGATGTGTGGACTGTCTCCCAATCTGCTAGTACTTATTATTTCCCGTATTCTTCAAGGTTTATGTGGTGGAGGGTTGCTTGCGAAAGCTCAAGCAATCCTCTTTGAAACTTTTCCACCTCAAGAACAAGCTGTTGCTCAAGCGGTCTTTGGTGTTGGGGTGATTGCTGGACCAGCGATTGGTCCTACTCTGGGAGGATTCTTAACAGATAGTTTAGGTTGGCGTTGGATATTCTTTGTTAATATTCCTTTTGGTATTGTAGCTATAATATTGGCTTCAATATTCTTATTAAAAGACACAAATAAAGGTAAAAGCCAAAATCAAACCGTTGATTGGTTAGGAATTGCGCTTTTGACGCTCACTATAGGTAGCTTCCAAACCGTTTTGGAAGAAGGACAAAAGAATTATTGGTTTGAATCTGGTTTTATTAGCACCCTAACAGTAGTTGCTTTCGTTGGATTGGGACTGTTTATCTGGCAAGAACTCACAACAAAACATCCAGCGGTTGACTTGAGAGTGCTACGTCACCGCTCCTTGGCTGCGGGGAGTCTTTACTCAGGTATTCTTGGTATGGGGCTTTATGGAGCGCTCTTTGCTGTACCGATTTTTGCGCAGAATATACTCCGGTTTTCCGCAACGCAGACAGGACTATTACTAGCACCTGGAGCCTTAGCTTCTGCGATCGCGATGATTATGTTAGGCAAACTAGCCGGTAAAGTGGATGCCAGATTATTGATTGGTAGCGGTGCGATCGGCATGACCTTAGTGATGTTTCAGCTATCAAGTATCACACCGCAAACAGGTACGGACGATTTATTTTGGCCTTTGATATGGCGAGGAGCAGTCACAGTTTTGATGTTTCTTCCCCTAAGTTTAGCAAGTTTAAGTCCACTACCTAAAGAAGATATCTCAGCCGGGTCTGGCTTTTACAATCTCACCCGTCAATTAGGAGGTAGTGTAGGAATTGCTTTACTGACTACACTCCTTGAGCAACGAGAAGCTTACCACCGCTCAATATTAGTGAGCCATGTTACTCCTTACAATTTACTAACCAATCAGCGCCTCGACATACTGACTCATCTATTCGAGAGTCGCGGAATGGATGCTAACACAGCTCATCTACAAGCACTAACCGTAATTGATCTAACGATCAATCAACAGTCCGCCGTTTTATCCTTCGCTGATATCTTTCGGGTAGTCGGAGTAGTGTTCTTTTGCTCACTACCTTTATTGCTATTTCTGGGTAAAGGTGGTTCTGGTGGAAAAGCTCCGTCTGCTCATTGATAGTGCATAAGTTGATTTTAGTTACATCTATATCAAAAGGTAGATAACAATGATAGTGTAGTAATAGCTACTTCGAGTATGAAGCGTCCCGGAGAGCTACCACATTACCCTTTCACCAATCACATAGTATTTAACTTTTTAGAGGAGTGAAAAGTTATGTCAGAACAAATCTTAACAGCACCTAGTCTGCCCAAATTACGTAAAGGTTCAAAAGGTGAGGCTGTATACGTTGTTCAACTACTTTTAGTTAACTTTCATGGCTATAGTATTGCAACTGATGCCCACTTTGGACCAGAAACAGAGAATGCGATCAAAGACTTACAAGCATCCCGTGAACTGTCCCCAACAGGAGTTGTTGATAATGTGACTTGGGAAACTTTAGCTACTGAAGCTTAAGATTAATTATTTAGCCCGATATCCCGCCCAGAACTTAAGTTCCGGGCTAATAGCGCGCATTCCATTGAAATGGACTCAAATCTTTGAGCAGTCCTCTTGAGAGGACTTTAGCTATCAGCCAGCGATTTAAATCGCTGGCTGGCTGACTTGAGATTCAAAGTTCAAAATTAATTTTGAACTTCGAATCTTCAAACAAATTGACATTCTTATACTCTTACACTTCTATTGAAAGTACTATGAAACGCGCAATCTTGTGTTTAACAACTGTACCCCTGATCTTATCATTTTTCTTAGCAACTCCAGCGGAAGCAAAGCCAGTTAATAGCCAGTGTCCTGAAGATAACCCAAATGAGTTTATATACGCTGAAACGCATAACTTTGATATTTTTATTTGCGGCAGCAAATTTCCCCAGATCTATGTCGGTAGAGCAAAAAATGGTAGTACTGAAATCACTATCCCTCTGCTTCGGACAAAAAAGCGTAATACTTTTATTGCCCTGAATGAAGATTATCCTGATATTTACCGTTACGTTCTTACCCCTCATCAATTAACAGTTATTAAAAATGGGAGAACAATTTTTAAAGAAACTGCTAAATGGAGAACAAGATAAAGTTATTGACAAAAGAATCCTTTCTTAAAGAAACTGCTGAACCAATGCGTCTTTGCTATTAAAAAAGCAGCTTGTAGTATTTGATGTTAAATTTAGATTTAGACTTGTATATATTCATTCAATCAGTTTAAATTAGATTAACCGTATTTTCTTGAAAGTCCCCACCTAGAGCTAATCGCTCTGAGTACTGACGGTTTTATACATCTATACATGAGGTTGCTATGAAACTGGTTGTGTGCCGAACTTTGGCAACAAGCATTATAAATTTTTGTTGCCTTTTTATCACTATTAGCTTTGCTCAAGGGCAAATTACACCTGATAGCACTGTCTCAACCAGTGTTAGTAAAGCTGGTAATGTATATGAAATTACTGGAGGGTCAAAAGCTGGTGCAAATCTGTTCCACAGCTTTGTAGAGTTTTCAGTTCCAACTGGCAATACAGCCTTTTTCAATAACGCCTTAGATATTAGCAATATCATTAGCCGAGTGACGGGCAATTCTATATCTATTATTGATGGTTTACTTCGAGCCAACGGCAGTGCTAACTTGATCCTAATTAATCCCAATGGGATTAATTTTGGTTCTAATGCACAGTTAAGTATTGGAGGTTCGTTCCTAGCAAGTACAGCAAGTAGCCTAAAATTTGCCAATGGTGCGGAATTTAGCGCCACAAACCCTCAGAATGCGCCCTTGCTGACGGTTAGTGTGCCGATAGGCTTACAATTTGGGCGAAATCCAGCCGCGATTAATGTGCAAGGTACGGGTCATAATTTAACTATAACTAATAGCATTTTCAATCCAGTAACGAGAGGTACTAATTCAACAGGTTTACGGGTACAGCCGGGACAAACGTTGGCATTGGTTGGGGGTGATATTAATCTTAATGGCGCAACACTCACAGCAGAGGGAGGGAGAATAGAGTTAGGCAGTGTTGGAGAAGGATTGGTTAGTATTCAACCAACTTTAGGTGGCTGGACTTTAGGCTATCAAGGAGTGTCTTCTTTCCAAGATATTGATATGCGATCGCTCTCATTAGCAGATGCTAGCGGTGTTAATGCTGGATCTATTCAACTTCAAGGGCGAAATCTCACAATGCGAGATGGTTCAGTAATTTTAATTCAAAACCAAGGTTCTCAAGCAGCAGGAACAATTAACATCAGCACCTCTGAATCTGTGACATTACAGGGAACTAATGCAAATGGTACAATCCGGAGCGGCATTACTAATGAAACAGTGGGGCTTGGTAAGGGAGGGGATGTTGAAATTTCTACTCTGCAATTAACCGTAGAAGGAGGAGCAAGTGTTGCTGCAAGCACCTATGGTCAGGGAAAAGGCGGTAACTTAAATATCAAAGCACCCAAATCTCTACAAGTCGTAGGTGTGAGTTCTCTTAACCCTCTCCTTAGCAGTGCTGTTGCTACCTCTACTTTTGGTCCTGGAGATTCGGGCGATAACACAATATCAACTGGTCGCTTGACCACAAGTGCAGGTGGAACAGTTGATTCTACTACTTTTGGAACAGGTAAAGGTGGAAATCTTAATATCAATGCTTCTGATTCTATAGATATCAATGGTGTAAACACCCCATCTTTTATCCCTAGCGGTTTGTTAGCTTCTTCGTTTAGTTCTGGAGATGCAAGCGTTCTCACAATCAATACACCAAGATTAACAGTAGAAAATGGGGGAAGAGTTGGAGCTTTTGCCTTCGCGAGTGGTTCCTCTGGGAGTGTGGTTATCAACGCTGGAGATTTTGTAGAAGTTAAAGGTACAGTACCAGGATCAGTTAATCCTAGTGTTATCGGTGCTTCTGCAAGCTTTGTAGATCCTAGCCTGCAACAGATTTTTAGATTGCCTTCTACCCCAACCGGAAAATCAGGTAACACGACGATTAATACAGCACAACTGATTGTTTCAGATGGTGGTCAAGTTACTGTTAGGAATGATGGAGCAGGAGATGGCGGAACTTTGCAGATCAATGCTCGTTCTTTGTTTGTCCAAGATAGGGGCACTATAGATGTTACAGCTCTAGGTAAGGGAAAAGCAGGGAACCTCGAAATTGTAGCTAACTCTATCAAGCTTGATAACAAAGGGACTCTATCTGCAAGTACTACGTCTGGTGAAGGTGGTAACATCACCCTCCAAACCAATAGCTTACAAATGCGCCGTGGTAGCCAGATTTCAGCACAAGCAGGTGGAACTGGCAACGGTGGTAATATTAATGTTAGTGGATTTAAGTTTACCAACTCTGTTGTGTTGCTAGAGGGTAGCACAATTAACGCTAACGCTTTTCAAGGGAGAGGTGGAAAGATCCAAATCAATACTTCTGGATTATTTACCTGCCGTGAATGCCAAATCAGTGCTAGCTCGACGTTAGGGTTTAATGGTGTTGTTAATGTCAAGACACCAGACACTCAAATAAAGCAAGAAGTGATCAATTTGCCACAAGAGGTAGTTAAACCGGAACAAATCGTGGCACAAGTTTGTCCAGCAAACAGGGAACGAAATAAGAGTGAGCTTACTCTCAGAGGACGGGGAGGATTACCTCCGCGCCCCACTGAACCTTTAGCAAGCGAAGCTTTGATAACTTTTGAACCTTCTACTACTCAAGCAGAATATATTCCTAATTCTACAACGACAATAGAAAGTACAAGTACTTCAAAGCTACCACCCCCAGCGCGAGGCTGGTACGTTAACCAAAAAGGGACTGTTATACTAACAGCTCAAGCCTCCACAAATACGCCCTACACTCCTGGTTTGACTTCCTCATCATGCCAGTAACAATAATACAGAAGTCAGGAGTCAGGAGTCAGAATGACTACTGCAGTGCGCGCAGATCAATAAAGAGGTTTAAATCTCTATCTACCATCTGTACAGTCTTTTCAATCTTGTTGGCAATTTTAGACACCCAACGAGATTAATTCTGACTCCTGTATTCTGACTCCTAACTCCTTCTTTAATCGCGTGCAATCACTGTATTGCGAAAGTGTCCGTTTTTTTGAGCAAATTGTTTTGCCAAAACTTTTTGGTAAACTGCTTCATAACCGTTCGTCATTTGCTCGACGCTAAAACGGTTACATACAGATTCTCGGCAGTCAACGCGGCTTAGTTCAGGAACTTTGCTAATGGCGTTGACGCATTCTTCTACGTTGTCGCACAGGAAACCAGTTTTTCCGTGAGTTATAACTTCTGCTGTGGATCCTAATCTCATTGCAATGACTGGTGTCCCAGACGCCATTGATTCCACCATCACTAGCCCAAAGGGTTCTCGCCAGGTGATTGGGAATAAAGTGGCTACTGCACCACCCATCAGTATGTTCTTTTGCTCGTGGTTTGCTTCACCCAAGTATTCAATCTGCTTACCATCAATATGAGGTTTGACTTGGGTTTCAAAGTATTCCTTATCAACAGGATCTACTTTACCTGCCATTTTTAAGTGCCAACCTGCTTGTTTTGCAATAGCGATCGCCAAATGTGGTCCCTTCTCTGGAGACATCCGTCCTAAAAACGCTAAATATTGTGGTTCTTCCGGTTGGGGATAAAACTTATAAGTGTTGACATCAATACCGTTATATACCGTTGCTACACAGTTAAGTTCTAACTTTGGTTCCCGTTGTGAATCAGAAATACTCACATATGGTTGATTTTTTGCATGTTTGTACAATTTTTCATTATCGGAAGTAAAAACACTGTGCAACGTATGAACTGTAGGGGTTTTTACTAAATTTGCGTAAGACAACGCAGACCAATTCATATGAGAATGAATGATGTCAAATTCGTCCGCTTGTTCATATACTTGACTCAGTTGCAGCATTTCATAAATACTATAGTCTTTTACGGTCGGGTCAAGTCTTATAGCACGGGGATGGACTGACACTAGCTTTGCTAATGTTATCGAATCGCCTGATGCAAATAGCGTCACTTCGTGACCACGTCGAACCAGTTCATCAGTCAGCAATCCAACTACTAGCTCTATACCACCATAACCTGGAGGTGGCACTCTCTCCCATAGTGGAGCGACTTGAGCGATTCGCATAAAAAACCTCCGAAAAAGTAAGATTAAAAAAAAGGGTAACTTTCTTACTAAAAAGATTTTTAAATTAAATAAGATGCAACAGCAGTAAGAATGTAACATTAAATTTATATCATTTCAATCTAATTTTCTTCTATCCGTAGGTTAATAAATTACTATATATCTGATTTAAAAAATTTATCAGATTGATTTGATTTTCAAATTAATCTATTATTTCTCGGGAACGATGACAATTTTTTGAATTTAGGAAAGCAAAGGATGAATGTATAAAATTTACTTGCAATTACGTAGTTAATCGACTAATTAACTAAGCCCCTCTTGACTAGATATGTAGGCTTGTAACTTAAATTCTTCAAAAAATTTTAATATTGCTAGAATAGTAAAAATGAAATGTGTGTGCCTTGTGGTGAAAGAGCCAGTACAAAAGGATAAAATTCCTGGACGTGTTGGCTGAAATTGAGGGGACTTAGATTTTTGTTTGGCAATAGCAACTAAAGAGTAACGCACTGCTTTACAAAATCAAACAGCAAATATTAATAGCCAACTGCCTAGCGTCGCTGCGCGGAAGTCAAAAGTCACAAGAATTAATTCTACTGGTCTTTTGCGCAATTTCGTAGTCCTTTGGGCTTCCTCTAAGGGAATGGGAAGTTTATTTACTCCGTGCTGGACTAGTACTAATTCGAACAAATTACTCATTCAACCGTTCAAAAGCTTACACCCTAAGCTCATCAACAATTTTGAATGGTACTTCTCATTTGAGAAGTTCTAAGAAAGCTGTACTAAGGACACTTGGTATTAAACAAAATACTTGTTGACATGGTCTAGAGCAGATCTATCTTTCGGATTTCTAGCTCAAAGCGCAAAGAAACAGGAATAAAAAAACCACGAGGTTTAGAGTGTAAGGCTTTACCGTTAGGTTGTCTTAAACACATCAATTCCTAGTACCTAAAAAGTACAACTTGCGCTTGGTAGTAAAAATCAACTTTAATAAGGAGCAGGTGTATGATAAACAAAATTAAACTACCCCAACTTCCAAATAAGCTACCCGAACTAAGCCCATTAACTTTGTGGATTGGTGTTTTTTCACTACTTGTTGGGTACTGGCTCATCGTTAACTTAGCAATGTAAACAGTTTTTCGTTTTCTAGGCTCGCCGAAATTCATCCCAATCACCTTCTTTAGAGGTGTTGGGATGAATTTTCACATCTATGGAAGTCGTTGAGATGCTAGAAAAGCTTCTACGTCGCCTGCCTTTGCCTGGGATGCGATCGCACCCGGTTTCATCGTCGTCAAAGCCCCGGCGGCACTGGCATACGTGATAATTTGTTTTACCGTTTCGTGGTTACTCAAACTCATAATACCATGTTGACAGATTTGGTGGATGAACCCAGCCAAAAAGCTATCTCCTGCTCCAGTTGTATCCACAACTGGAACAGAAAAACTAGCTAGTTTACCTTCATTTTCCCCAAGACAATAGCTGCAACCGTTTTCTCCATCTGTTACCAGCACTCCCTCAACCGAACTAAGGCGATAAGTAATAGCTCCTGCATCGCTTGTTTCAAATAGCCACTCAGCTTCTTCCTTAGAGAGTTTAATAAAATCGATTTGGTTAAATAATTCGCGAATTTTTGGCAACGCAGCGTTAGGATCAGTCCAAAATACAGGACGCCAGTTGACATCTAGCACAATTTTAAGATCGTATCGTTCTGCTAGTTCTAAGGCGCGGCGAATAGCATTTTCAGTTTCAGGGTAAGCCAACTCTAAAGTTCCCAGAACTAAAAAATCTGCTTCTTGAAATAGTGACTCTGGTAGGAGATCAGCTTTGAGGAAAGCATCCGCAAATTCAGTAGTGTCATACTCACCAAACCCAGCGAAGTTGCGATCGCCTTTTTGATCACGCACAACATAAACTTGCCGTGTCGGTGCTGTAGGATGGCGTTGTACACCTGTTATATCCACACCTACTTCTTGCAGAAGTTTTGTCAGCGCGTCTCCTGATTGATCTTGACCTATTGCGCCAATAAATCCTGCTGGTGTTCCTAGCTTTGCCAAAGCACAAGCAACGTTAGCTGGTGCGCCTCCTGGGTATGGAGTCCAAGATTGAACTTCCTCGTACTTTAGACCCAACTGGTCAGCTAAACAATCTAACAAAACTTCACCCAAGCATAAAACACGGGGATTGCTCATCTGATTTTCAATTGTCGATTTTTGATTACAAATTCCCGTATAAAATCTACAATATTTTGAGCTATATGTCGGCAATTATTCATACAATTAATCAAATGCTCTGTGTTATGCTGACGAAGCTCCCAATTAAAGCAGGAATAGGAAATTTGGGTTAAATACCGAAATTCTTCCAGTGCATCGCCTAGTTTGAGTAATGAAGATTCAAAGTTGCTTGTGTCCTTGGCTTCGGAGACGAGAACAGTTTGTTTTACCCTCATATTCACCGTAGCCGCAAAATAAATATCAATAAAAGTATCGTCGCTAACACTTGAAATGCCTACAGCTAAAAGAATCTTCTAAAATGAAAAGGAGTCATTAAGTACATATACCAATGGAGGATTAAATAACTCATGGCTGGTGGCGAGTCTCAGACCCCTGTTAGTCTGTCAGACAGAGAACTGCAAATTATCGATTTAGTGGCCGCTGGCTTAACTAACCAAGAAATTGCAGCTAAACTGGAAATTAGCAAGCGTACAGTTGATAATCATATCAGCAATATTCTTACTAAGACCGGGACAGACAATCGAGTAGCTCTTGTCCGTTGGGCTTTGCAGTGGGGTAAAGTCTGCTTGAATGATGTTAATTGCTGTACTTTGCCCAACGTAAACGATTGAACAATTTGCCAGTCAAAATGTAGCTCACTTCGTTATATACCCTGCTTAGCTAATTTTGACTGATAGCAAATTGTTACACTTCTCACGCATCGTGACTTTTAAGAGTTAACTTGTTAATTGCTTAGCAGCAGCAGAGTGCCGAACTGCTCATTTAGGTGGAGTTAATAATATCTCCACCTAGATTTTAGGAAGAAAGGGAGCAGCCCCTACGGGGAAGTCAAAAGTCAAAACTTACGGAGCAGGGGGGAGCAGAGGAGCAGAGGAGATAGATTTAAAAAATTACTTATTTTTGGGATGTGTTAATGTTGATTGTGATTGCTGTACCCTTTAGTTGTCCGGCAAAAATAGGATGGTAAACGACATAGCCATTATTTGGTTGGTCGAAAATATAGCCACGACGTGAAGGTGTGATTTTACCTTGCTTGATAAGAGTGATAAAAGCTTGTAAATATCTTTGTATACTTTGGCGAGTCCCCTGCTTTATATTTGTATTGTGTTCAATCAGACTCATGAATAAGTCTAGACTGCGGTAGTCTTGTCCGTTGATTAAACTGCCGTTCTTTAGGAAGGAACTGGCAATGACTTTTCCTTGGAGTTGTTGCACCCTAAAGAGAGTGTAATAACCCCAGTCCCTATTCTGTTCATTAACATAGCAAACCCAAGAACCAGAAGATTCTTCTCTAAAACCTTGGTCTTTGAGGTACGAAAGTCTAGTATTATTCTGCTGGTCTAAAGCGAAAGGGGAAGGTAACAACTCCTCAACTGCATCAAAAGAACATATCTTCCGCATTATTGTTTGTTGAGGAACAGTCGGAACCGCCTGTGCTAGTGCAACAAAATTTATGGTAGTAAACGTAGATGCCTGTATGGCTAATATGCTAAGCAAACGAATTATATTCATCTTCTTTGCTGATAAATTACTGTTAAGCGCATCCAACCCCGAAAAGGTATGAAGTTACGAAGCCCATAGTCATTTTTGCTACTCCGTACTTTGAAGTAGACAATAACTCCGAAACCTCTGAGACACTTTTTTATTGGTCTTCTAGGTATTCCTTAGATATTTATTCATTAGCCCAAGAATATTTCCGGACAGAAAAAATTTACTTAATAGGTATTTAATATCAATTTTTTACCATGCTGATTCAACAGCCTATTGAAGGAGAGGAGCCGGGGAAAAGAGGGAGGAAAGTAGTATTCCTGCTGTATCCTATTTAGATAAAAAGATAGAAGAGGAGTGTGTTCAATGAATCATCGGCTATTGGTAACTGGTGGTGCAGGATTTATTGGTTCAAATTTTGTGCATCATTGGTGCCGAACGTATCCTGATGATAGAGTAGTAGTATTAGATGCATTAACGTATGCGGGAAATCGTCGTAATTTAACAGAAGTTGAAGATTGTAAAAATTTTCGCTTTGTACAGGGGGACATTTGCGATCGCGCTGCTGTGGATTATCTCCTAAAAACTGAAAGTATTGACACAGTCGCCCACTTTGCTGCTGAATCTCATGTTGATCGGTCAATTTTAGAACCGGATGCTTTTGTACAAACCAATGTTGTGGGAACTTTCAGATTGCTAGAAGCTTTTCGCCAACACTGGGAAGCAAACTCCAAACCAGATCATTATCGCTTCCTTCATGTTTCTACAGATGAAGTTTACGGTAGTCTTGGTTCTGATGATCCTCCTTTTAGTGAAACGACTCCTTACGCCCCCAACAGTCCTTATTCTGCATCCAAAGCTGGCAGCGATCACTTAGTTCGTGCATCTTTTCACACATATGGACTCCCAACAATCATCACTAATTGCTCTAACAATTATGGCCCTTATCAGTTTCCAGAAAAGCTGATTCCATTAATGTGTATTAATACATTGATTGGTAAACCACTACCAGTATACGGTGATGGCAAAAACATTCGAGATTGGCTATACGTATACGACCATTGTAGAGCATTGGATATGGTCATTCATTCTGGGGTACCAGGTGAAACTTACAATATTGGCGGTAATAATGAAGTAGAAAATATCACCCTTGTTCAGATACTATGTGAGATGATGGATCAATTAGCATCTAAACTGCCAGTACGTCCTGCTTCAGATTTAATTACATTTGTCAAGGATAGACCTGGACATGATCGAAGATATGCTATTAATTCGACGAAGATAAAAGCTCAGTTAAGTTGGACACCGTCAGTAACGATAAAAGAAGGCCTACATTTAACAGTTGAATGGTACTTGGCTCACCGCGATTGGTGGCAACCCTTGCTTTCAGAAGATTATCAGACTTACTACCGCAAGATCTATTCATGATCGTTGTATTAACTGATAGGGGTGTAGAATTTATAACAAATAAATCCGTAAATTCTTATCTCCTTTTCTACCCCACTGAGCTCTTATGTTCTCAAGACGTGGGAAGTATTGGCAAGTATCGTAGATTTTTATTTTTTTAGAGTAATAGAAAAGAGATAACAATTTGGTTTTAATAAAGTAAAAATAATTAATAAAATAAAAAATAAAATTATTTTTATAAATCAAGTTATAATAATTGCTTTGATAAAAATTGTATATTATATGTAGGTTTTTACATAAGGGTTTCAAATGTAAAAACGTAAAATTTCTTAATTTTCTGTGGGAGTAGATATAAAAGATTTCATCACAACTTCAAAATCCATAAAAAAACTTGTTGATTTTTTCACTAAACCATCTATACTTGTGAAAGTGACAAAAACACATCGCATATGTGTGTACGGCTTGAATTTCTTAAAACATAGGAATGCGAGCATCTACCACCTAATTATACTGTGGAAAAATCAATACTTTTTCATGAAAATTCCTGTGTGTATTTAGCTGTCTTAAAGGAGGCAGCTGATAAATCTAATCCAAAAGTATAAGCCTGGAGATACACCTAACTACCAGCTACTTTGATGGTTAGCTAAAGAAGGAGCATTTACTATCTACTGCTATTAACTTTGTGATGCACGGTTTTATCAACGTGTATCAAAGTAATTCAGTTGGAAATAGTATCGAGCCAATAGCACCGAAATTAGCTCAAGGAAAGACATGATGCCCTATAAAACTCGTGCTACTCAGGAAAAAAACTCAAATTTTTCGTTGGAACCTGCATATCAGAGTCGTTCTATTACAGTAGTCATTCCAGCATTGAACGAGGAAGGTAATTTGGAGAAACTCCTACTAAATTTTGAGGAAACATTCCAGAACCTTGGCTTTACTTTACCAGTAATCATAATTGATGACGGCAGCACAGATCATAGCCCAATAGTACTAGCTCATTTAACTAAGAAATATGACTTTTTGAAAGTCATACGTCATACTGTAAGACGCGGTGTAACAGGAGTATGGAAGACCGCTTTAGCGCATGTTAAAACTGATTGGATATTTTGGGGACAAGCAGATTTAGAATCCGATCCTCGTACGGATTTACCATTACTCTTACAAGCCTGTGAGCCTGGAGTAGATGCAGTTGCAGGTTGGAGACAAAAGCGCGGTGACGGTAAAATTTTGGCTTCTTCAGTGGCGAACCTAACTTGTCGTTTGGTTTTTGGGTTAAAAATCCATGACATGAATTGGATCAAATTAGTCCGCCGTGACGTATTAATGAATTTACCCCTAGAAAAAATTACCCATCGCTACTTACTAGCAATACTTGCAGCACGGGGATATCAAGTCACGGAAGTTCCTACTCCCTGGCATGATCGCTACTCTGGAAAGAGTAAATTTGGCAAAGGACGCCTTGTAACATCTGCTATTGATTTCCTTAAATTATGGTGGTGGTTTCAAACTGAAGGCCGTCAATCAATGATACAGCCTTATCAAAAGCCGGTGAACTTTGCACCGAATTATGCAGGTATTTATCAACGAGAAACTATCGGAGTCAAAGAGTAAAAGGGAGCAGGGGAGCCAGCGCCGTGGGCGGGTTTCCCGACTTGAGGCGACTGGCGTCAGCAGGGGAGCAGTAATTAGTATAATCCCCCATGCCCCATGCCCCATGCCCCATGCCCCATGCCCATTGCCCATTCGCCAACAACTAAACAATCACAGTGACTCTTGAAGATAAACATATCTTGGTCGTCTCATCTGTTTATCCGATGACGGCTGATGGAAATCATGGAGCCTTCGTACGGGAAGCAATTGTGCGTTTGCAAGCAAAAGTTGGAAAATTTACAGTATTTGCACCTGCTTATGAAGCTTGCAAAAGCTATGTATTAGATGGAGTGAAAGTTTATCGCTTCCGCTACTCACCAAAACGGTTTGAAAATTTAGCACGAGACGGAGCTCCCACTAAGTTACAAAGACAGCCCCTTTATTTGCTAGCAGCTGCTTTATATATCCTGCTTGGTACAATCCAGCTATTTTGGGTATGTCGCAAAGAAAAACCAGACTTACTCCAAATTCATTGGCCATTTCCCCATGGATTGATGGCTTTACCCAGTAGTATTTTACTAGGCATTCCGATGGTATTTTGTTTCCACGGAGCTGAATTGATGCTAGCAAATAAATTTGGTTTTGTGGCACATATACTGCGTTGGTTATTACCGATCGCCAAAAATGTCACAGCCAATTCTTCTTTTACTTGCGGGCTGATTCGTAAACTTTACGATGGATCTGTTACCGTCATCCCTTACGGTCTAACTGTTGAAGCTAAACCACCGAAAGAACGACCACACGACCAGATCCCCACTCTTTTGTTCGTAGGTAGACTAGATGAACGCAAAGGGTTACGATACTTATTGGATGCTCTACCACTAGTCTTAGCGAAACAACCCGTAAACCTACACGTCGTAGGTAAGGGAATTCTTGAACAGGAGATTAAGTCACAGTGCCAAGCAATGAATCTCAACAACCATGTAAAATTCCTAGGGTTTGTGAGTAAAGAAGAACTCGCTGACCAATACGCTGGGTGTGACATTTTTGTGTTGCCAGCTATTGTAGATAGCAAAGGTGACACTGAAGGTTTAGGAATTGTGATGATTGAGGCTTTAGCTCACCAAAAACCTGTAATTGCTAGTGCTGTAGGAGGTATTGTTGATGTAATTCAATCTGATAGCACGGGATTGCTAGTACCACAGAAAGACCCAAAAGCTTTAGCAGAAGGTATCTTAACACTACTGAGCAATCCGGTTAAAGCACAACAAATGGCACAAAAAGGTTTGGCAGATATCCAAGTTCGTTTCAGCTGGGCTCGTATTACTATATTGTGGGAGCAGGTTTTTACTACAGCTTTGGATAATTGGTTAGCAGTGAACAATAAATTAATAACTGCTCGCCGGTAAGTCACTAACCCCCGGCTATAACCCAGGGGCTAGAAGATGATAACTGACAACTGATACAAAAGCACAAAAAGATGCCCTCTCGTGAGTTTTTATTATCTCGTGCAGTTTTAACAACACTTACAGCAGCTCCTATAGGTGGAATAGCCATTTTATCAATTGCTGTTCTTTTACCAGCACTCCAAGATCCAGAATCAAGATTTTACTCTTCGGCTATAGGTTATCCTGCTGTAAAGCGGACTTTAGGTCAACCGATCAAAGTTCCAATTGTTGAAGTCACGACAAAAAATTTAGAAGATGGTGTTGCTGCTCCCGGTGAATCAGTTGCTATGCAGCAGGTAGAGGTTAGATCTTTAGTATCTGGACCAGTAGAAAAAGTCCATGTTGTTGAAGGACAGTGGGTGCATCGTGGACAACCTTTGCTTGAGTTACAAAAGGCTCCTTTTCAAGACCAAGTAGAGACAGCTCGCAACAACCTTGCTACTGCACAAAAAAACTTGCAGGCTTTGCAGCACTCAGCCCCAGAACGGTTAATGGTTCTGAAACAGAATGTTATATCTAATCAAGCAAGGTTAGATGCAGCTAAGACAAAATTGAAAGAGATTGATAACCTAGCACAGCAGGAATTAAAAAATGATGTTCATGCAGCTCAGGTAAGATTAAAAACAACTGAACAAAAACTCAAACAAGTTCAAATACTCGCTAAACAAGGAGCAATTTCTAAGTTTACTCTCTACGATACCCAAGATATTTATGCAACACGGAAAAAGGAACTTTTAAATGCTCAACAAGGAGTTCTTAATACCCAAACACAGCAATTTAGTAACAAAGATTTTTATATCACTCGCCAAAACGAATTAATTAGTGCACAAAAAGCTTTAGAGCTTGCTGAGAAAACTCTAGATAAAGATTTGGCAGATGCGCGCTTGTTAGTAGAAAATAGAAAAATAGAACTGCAACAAGCAACAAGGGATTTAAGTAGAACGGTCATTTATGCCAGTACTGATGGTTTGGTGAGTAAGGTCAATATTCATAGTGGAGAAATTATAGATGTTCGCGATCGCGCATCTGTCATGACTCTCACTCAAAATACTGTGTTTAAGGCTTACATCGATCAAGCACGTCTAAACGCTATCAAGCTAGGCGATCAAGCAACGGTTAGTCTAGTAGCATATCCAGGACGCACCTTCCGAGGAAAGGTTATTCAACTAAACCCCACTGTAGAAACAGATCAAACTAGACAAAGAAACGGTGTTGAGCGCCAGTATACTTACTCCGTGTGGATTGGTGTTGAGAACTTAAAAATGCCTCCTGGTTTGCAAGGTTATGTTCAGTTTACTCAAGCCTCGTCAAATTTAGTCATTCCAGAAAGTTCCGTCACCCATTTATCTGGTGGTGAAGGAATGGTAATGGTTGCAGAAGCAGGAAAAGCTGTAGTGAGAAAAGTTAAGCTTGGTAGGACAATTGACAACCAACGCGAAGTCTTAGAAGGCTTACAACCTAAAGAGCAAGTGGTTGTCTATCCTGCTGGCTTAAATCCTGGAGATCATCTTCATACCCAACTCACACAAGTAGCAAATGATGGAGCTCACCATCAGCAACTATCAAGTGCAAAACCCAAACCAGCAGCCTCTGCACAACCCGATTTTATGGATCAGAAAGCGACGTTCTCATTATAAAGTCTTAGCTAGATACTTGCAATGCAAAAACTGTACCAGTGGCAAAACTTTTTTAAGAGAGAAAAGCTGACGTTTTTCATCGGATGTCTAGTTTTATTGCTAGGAGCAATTTATCCTTGGTTTCAGTTACCGCCAGAATCTTTAAAAGCTTTTCACGCCAATCTGGCTATTACAAACATTGGTAGAGTTTTAGCAGGATTATTAGCAAGTATCGGTTTGGCTTTCATCTTTAAATTCAAGTTAACTAATCAATCGATTGCTCATAAGTTACGGTTAAGTTTTTGGGTTGGATTAATAGCAACCTTGCTTTTTCCTTATTTCATCGTTACTTGGTCGCCTACGGTTGCTTTCATAGCTTCCTCTTACTATGAACAAGGAGAAACCGTATCAACTCACGTAGATAACAATTTTTCAGAAGTCCAAGCAGCATGGAAACAAAAAGTATCTTTAAATAACCCAACACCGCCACTTCCAACTTTAACCATATCAATTCAAGACAGCCGATTTTTTCAAATGCCGTCGTGGAATAAAGTTGTGGTTGAAATGTTTGGCTATAAAAATAGCGTTTTTACGTTTATTGGTAGAGGTTGGATTTTCTGCTTTTTTGGAATAATCATTAGCTTACTTGGACTTTATTTAGAAGCAGAGAATACGCTGTTCTTGGAATCTAATTTGACTCCTGTGCCCATTAATTCTCTGAGAAAATGGGCAATAGTGAAACCGCAGTTAGTCAGATTAAGAGGTACCAACTTTAAAAATTTTTTAAGCGATATAAACAAAGTAATTCCAGCAACATTATTAGTAATTTTTATAATTTTATTTTCAACAATTGGATTTAATATTATTGACTATAATCTAGATGAGCAATTTGCTAAAGGGAATTATTTAACAGTTATAAATACTAGCAAAGTATTACAGAAATTGTATCCAGCATTTCAGGGAAATGTACCATCCTTAGAGCGGTTAGCAAGAGCAGAGTACTACGCCAAAGTACCGGATCCTGCATTAATCAAATTTGTAGAAGGACTGGAAGAATATAGAAACGGTGATTTTCAAAAAGCAGAAAATGACTGGCAGAAATCCTTAGATATAAAACCAAATCAATTTTTAGTTAGAGGATATCTTGCAACATCAATTTTAAATCAAGCTATAAGTTATCTTAATAATGAAAATAATCGAAAGGCGGCAGCCGCAGCAGATACTTTTGAAAGAGCATTAAAAGTGTTTCCTGGTCATGTAGAAGCTCTGTATGATCTGATGTTAGCTAGAGTTGTGAATGGAGAATTTTCAAAATCAGCAGATGTTGCTAAGCAGATTATAAACGATCAACGATATTTTGAAGAGCAAAAACTTGGCTTACTTGGACAAGCATATTTACATTTAGCTTGGGCTGAATATAAAAATGGTGATATTAATAACACCTGGCAAAGCTATCGTAGATCAGTAGACAGTAAAACCTGGGGTGAATCTGACCTAAAGGAGCAATAATGAAGCGGTTAACAAGTTGGCTATCATTAGGATTGATGTTAACTTTGGGACTTTTACTGGGGATGTTGGGGTTTTCTATTTGTGAGAAAATACCTACATCGATAGAGCGTGTTGTTTGGTCAGAAAACGCTCAATGGATCGCACCCCAATCACCAAATTACCGTTTCTACGCTCGCCACACATTTGATATACCTGGTGATGTACAGGCTGGTTGGCTGCAATTAAGCGCCGATAATGACTTTAAACTTTATGTAAATGGACAACTGGTAGCAAGAGAAAACAGCGCACTCAACAGCTCTCTGGGTTTAGCGGCTGGGATCAAAATCCCGCGATCGCAAGATTTTAATGATAATCATCACTACCATATTCAGACTGCTAATTATTTACTCGCCAGTTCTAAAGACTGGAAGCTAACAAGTTATGTAGATTTAACTTCTTTCCTGCGTCCTGGTAAAAATGTCATAGGATTAGAAATTCTTAAAGGAAAAACAAATCCGCGTTTCGTTCTTGAGGGTGCTGTTTATCCTGTTGCTAATGCACCTCCTATTGAATTGACAACAGGAGTCAAGAAGTGGGTTGTTTCAAATCTATCAGAAGCTTACCAATCATTGCAATGGTATAACCCTGATTTTGTTGATGTTAATTGGTCGCAAGCCAAGGTGCTTCATCGAGTTACAGAAGCAACTTATAGTCGCTTAAGTAAAAGTTTGTTTGAGCGTCCCTTACAAGGAACTTGGATCAGCGGAACTCAAAGCGCTAAAGGACAAGTATGGCTTAGGGGTCGATGGAAAATACCGTCAGCTGATATTTCTCGTGCTTATATTCGATTTGCTGGTAATGGTGATTACTCTTTGCTGCTTAACGGCTCGTTGATTAAGCATTATAACGTTGAGAATGGCAATAGCTTACATTTAATAGAAGTCACGAAGTTCCTCTATCCTGGTGATAACATTTTAGCCGTCAGCTTGGCTAATCCTATAAATGCGCCATTACCAAACGGTGTGAGCTTTTTCTTAGATGGATGGACTCATACAGACAAAGGCGAAATAGTCTCCGAGATCAAGAGCGATCGCACTTGGTCATCACTAACCCAAATTACACCAGGTTGGACAGAAGGTGCAGGGGAGACTCAACCAGTTACCCTTCTCAATTTACCCCAGGCGCAACAGTTTGAACGCAGTTTTGAGGGTAATGCTTATCTACTCAATTACCCTAATTATCTTTTGCATCAAGGTTTTTGGCAATTAGCGGGCATCATCTTTGCTGTGGGCTATGCCTTGATTTTAGGCTTGTGGCTGGAACCTCACAAAAGTTGGTGGGATAGCTTTAACATAGGTACAGCAATACTTTCACCAGGAACTCTGTTTTTAATTTGCATTAGCTTACTCAAACACCGCTACGGAGAATCGGAAACAGGGTTGCTATTTGCTCACTCACACAGCAACTACCTAATATTGCTAGGTTTTACAGGTAGTTTTGTACTGACATTGCTTTTTTACCTGATCAGATCTCACCACCATGTGAGAAAATTTGCTCAATGGTTTCTTTGGTTCGTGCTTGGGTTAGTTGCTTATGCAAGTTTAAAGCTAGCAACTCAAGGAAACATCTTTGTCATTATCTGTTTAGCAGTTCTTGCTGGAATTATTGCTTCAACAATTGTCTGCTTCTACGAATCAAAACAAGATACCACAGATTTACAGCACAAATGGTCTATTTGGGGTGAGTGGGTTTTTCTAGCCTTCATCATCGGTGTTGGTTTTGGATTGAGGATTTATAACCTCAGTTTTATGGACTTGGATACAGATGAACATACCTCCCTAGACGCTACTAGAGGTATTCTTCGCACAGGCGCACCCATCGCAACTTCAGGTATTTGGTACACTCGTGGCCCATTTTATCACTACCTACTAGCTTTTTGGTTACGGCTCGTGGGAGATTCTGTCATTCATGGTAAATATTTATCTGCGTTTTTTGGAACAGCAACTTTAATTCTCATCTATATTATTGCTCGTAGAATTACTGGGAAAGTATGGATTGCTCTGCTAGTAACAGCAGTTTTAGCTATCAATCCTTGGGAAGTTTGGTATTCCCGCTATATTCGGTTTTACCAAGTTCAGCAATTTATGAGCCTGTTATCTGTATGGACATTTTTCAAAGCCTTTATTGAGCGATCGCGTAAAAATAATTATCAGCCCATATTTTTTGTTACTTTAACTTTAACTCTGCTAACTCAAGAAATTAGCTTAACTTTACTTCCAGCATTTTTGTTAGGGTTTCTTTACTTTTATCGCCCCTTTAATTTGTTAAAAGATTGGCAAATTGTTTTCGGTAGCTTCATGACCATAGTCATATTCATTTATGATTTAGGTTTTGCGTCTATCCGACTTTTGACTCCTCTCCCGGCAATAAGCGATAGCACTGCGCCTTATCTACGGCTTCACTTTACAAATATTACAGAGTTTGCTTCGAATTTATTAGTTGGTTCTGACAGAATGCAAACGCTTTATACTCTTTTATTTTTTGTAGGGTTTGTTTACTTTATAAAACGTCAGAATGGCAAAATAGTTTTCTTATTTAGCTTGGTATTTTCTCAAATTCTTCTTGTAAGCATTCTCTGTTATGATACAGCCGAACGGTATGGATATGCCATTTATCCAATATTTGTTTTACTAGCTATCTACAGTGCAATTTGTATTACAGAAAGCATAGGAGCAAAATTGCAGGGCGTGTTGGATGGCTTGCTACCGATAAGAGCGATCGCCCTGAGCATAGCTATTCTTTTAGTGCTTGGCAATATAGAACCAGCCAGAACATTAGCTGCGTATAACGAATCGATTAACAGACGTAACAGCCAAATTTTTGAATATATCCAGAAACACAAACAGAAAGGAGATGTAGTTATTTCGACTTTACCATCTTTGGCAGTTACCAATTTAGGGAAATTAGATTATTTCTTAATGGGGACTGGGTATTTTGATGCAACTTACTGGCATGAAGGTAGATTAATTGATCGTTGGGCTGGTGGGGTAGTACTTAATAATTTAGAACAGATGAACCGTGTCCTTGAAAAATCTAAACGAGTATGGATTCATATAGAAGACACTAGAGAACGTAGGTTTAGAGGTACTACTTGGAAGTATATTGAAACCTTAGGTAAACCGATTATTGACTCATTTGGCACTCGCCTGCGACTATGGCAACCAGAAGATGGATTACCAAGTCGTATATCTAGTCAGGGTAAAGATTTGGGAGCCTTTTAAGAAGCAAGGGAGCAGAGGGGCTGAGGAGCACAGGAGCAATGAACAATGGGCAATTAGTAATGGGTAATGGGTAATCGACAGTGGTTAAGGTTGAAATTTCTCCATGCCCCATGCCCCATGCCCCATGCCCCATGCCCCATACCCCATACGTTGTATTTTTTAATGGGAGCGAAGGAACGTTGAAAATAAAACCAATCACATTTATTAAAACGGCTGTTAGTGTTTGTCTACTGATATTGGTATTTACTCACATAAATTTTGCTCAAGCGTGGAATCAGTGTCAAAACCTGTCGTTACCGTTTATCATCTTCGCCTTACTCTACTACACAGGTTGTCAAGTATTGAGCTGCATCCGTTGGCAAGTGGTTCTTAATTCTAGCGGTCATTCAGCACCAATGAGTAGCTTAATAAGTAGTTATTTTGCTGGAATGTTTCTCAATATTTTTCTTCCTGGTGCTTTGGGTGGAGATGCTTACCGGATCTATCGAGTTGCAAAACATACTAAAGATTCTGAAGTCGCACTCGTATCTGTATTTTTAGAAAGATTTACAGGTTTAGCCGCTTTATCAGGTTTAGCGTTGTTAGGTTTACCACCAGCATTTAGACTAATAGGGCGTTGGGATATTATTTTGCTTTTTCTTGGCTGTGTGGCAAGCTTAGTCGGAGCAGTATTGCTGATATCAAGTCCTAAGCTGTTAATTTTGGCAGAACCGTGGTTAGAAAAGTTTAACCTCAGCCGACTAGCAGCGCGCTTTGCCAAGATTCAGATTTTGTTGCGAAAATTTGCCCAACACCCCCAAGCTTTAGCCTTATCAATGGGACTTTCGTTAATACTTCAGCTTGGCATAGTTTATTACCATTATTTAATCGCGCAACAATTAAAAATCCCCATTTCTTATTTGCAACTTTTAGTGTTTGTTCCTATTATCGTCGTTGTAACTTTGCTCCCAATATCTTTAGGCGGACTTGGTCTTAAAGAAGGTTTATGGATCTACTTATTCAGCCGTATTGGTCTATCTGCTGAGCAAGCCTTACTTCTCTCTGTCGTGATTACAGCTTTAAGTTGGCTGTTAAGTTTACCTGGATCTCTTATCTTGCTCTTAGATTCTACAGGATTTCAACAAGTAAGAAAAGGGGATGGGGGATAAAACAGTTATCAGTTATCAGAATGTAGGTTGGGTTGAGGAACGAAACCCAACATTTACAAGGGTTCGTTGGGTTTCGCTAACGCTCTACTCAGCTCAAGAGTTCCCCTATCCTCCAAGTTGCTTGAGTCGTTCTTCCAACTCCTTTATTCTTTGGCGTTCTTGTTCTAGTAAAGATTCAGCTTGTTCGGCTCGTTCGTCACCTGTTAAGAGCAAATTACCTTGCAAGTCCCACCAACGCAACCAGGGAAGATCTACATTCTGGTAATGACCTTGCCAAATACCCAACTCTACACCTAAGGAGGGAATTTCATAATGACCGCGCTCATTAGCCGTGATCAAACTGTAGCGTCCATCTACAAGATGATAGACCTCTACTCTAGCTTTCCTGACCTCGTAAATACCATAAAAAGGGACGCGAATTGCTTGCTCGTAAACCCAAAACTTACCTTGGTATGGAGTTTTGTCTCGTTCCTCTTCTCCATTTCCGGACACAAATTCCAATACGATCAATGGTGCAACAATTTCTTGCCACAAAACATAAGAGCGCCGGATCTGACCCTTCAAAGTCGGCGGTACATTGGGTACATAAAACCAATCGGGTGCTTCGGCTCCTCTTTCTGGGGGGTCTGTTATACGCCAGTAGATACCACTATCTTGACCAATGCAATACTGATTATCAGGGTGAAGTTTTTGCAAAATCGGCGTGATAGAGTCTGTTAAAAGAATACTTTGAGGATGTTCTTGAAAGTTTTTGGCTCCGCCACGCTTCGCGAACACGAATGTGCCGTCTGACTCAGGTAGTTCGGTATGGTCAGGTAGATTTGCTGATACTTCAGTAAAAGCGATTGAGGATCCGGTTGTGGTCATAATGATTTGGATCTCACGGCTAATGGGTCATTAAGTGGAAATCGTCTTTCAATTTTAGCTTAAGAGAACAATAAATCAGGAAATTATATGAAACGTACAAATAACGCACGAACTTTAATAGGTTGGATATCATTGTCATTACTGTCAATAAGCACAGCTTCTACTGTTTTTGCTAAAGAATTCAAAAAAACCGATAGTAAGCAGTTTGAAACACCCCAAGCAACAGAGCAAAGCAGAAACATTTCGGCTCGAATCCCGCACAAAGCAGATTTTGAATATGAGTCAAGTGATTTGATTGCTAATGTTCTTTATAAACGCTTGTCTAGTTATTACAAGTCTATGGCTGCTAGTGGTGCTAATGGTGCAAATGTCTTATGGGAAAACAAACAGTCACAGAATTGGTATATTGAACAGCAGAGATATGGTGAACAACTGGTGATTGGTGGAATAATTAGGAACGATCCAAAAGCTATCAGAGCAGGATTTAAGATGTTTGATTGGGGATTCGCTCATCAAGCTGCGGATGGTAGTTTTCCAGGAACAAGCGATCCTTTTCACAGTACTTCCTTTTTTGTCCAAGCAGTTGCTCACACACTTCTATTCATACAGCAATCTCCTTATGCAAAAGATTATGCCAAGGAAGTACAGCGCTATACACCTTTGGTACATCGTGCTGCTCTTTGGATGACTTCGCCAAAGGTTTGGGACAGAGGAAGCAACAATAACCAACCTTATACTCATCGCCGTTATCTCGTAGCAGCAGCTTTAGGACTTACAGGAAAACTCACTGGCGATCGCCAACTCCTAAACTACGCCCAAGCTTCAATTTCAGACGGTTTATCACTACAAAAACCAGACGGAGTTAACCCAGAAAAAGGTAGCTTTGATAGTAGTTACCAAATGGTAGGAGTTGTGTATGCTCAAAGGTGGCTGACGTATTTTCCTAACGATGAGCTTGCGCCAAAAGTAAACGGGATGATAAATAAAGCACTACTGTGGCAAAAGAAGAGAATACTACCTTCTGGAAAAATTAACAGTGAGGGAAATAGCCGTACAGCAGGACAAGAAAGAGGGCGAACTAATAAGGTCAAAGATGTAGATTATAGTGCAACCTTACGCGGGTTTGCTTATTGGTCATCAATAACCGGTAACCAACAGTGGAACGCGATCGCTCGTAGAATAGCCCAATACTACACCCATTAAATTTTTGTAGGGGCGTAGCCTTCGGCTTCTCGCAGAGTATGGCATTCGCCCTCACAGTGGATAGGAAAGACTGTGATTCTAGTTGTTCCCAGTCTGCCCACCTTAAAATATCACGGCAGAATTGTTTTGACATAAGAATAGGTAAGTATTTTTTCATCTACACTTACCAAAGGAACATCATAAATTCTTGCTGTGGAAACGATAATTCTATCGGCTGGATCTTTATGAAAATTACCTGGAAGTGAGTAGGAATCAATGGCAATTTGGGGAGTGATCGACAGAAGAAGTACCCCCTCTTGAGCCAAAGCAATATTAAACCACTCTTGAACGGGACAAGGAAGAATTAGCTTATTTTGGGTAACAAGTCTGCTAATCTCCAACAAACTTATTGAGCAAACACCCAAACCATGAAGTCTTTCCCTATTTATTGCCTCGTGGTGAGTAGGAGTTAATCTGGAATCATTGTGATTCCACCAAACCCAAATATGGGTATCAAGAATAATCACAAATCATTGACCTCATCCTGATTATCCTGATTCATTTCCCAATCATCTGGAGAAATAACCGGTTCATTAGCATTTGCTAAATAAGCATAGGGTTGCATTTCCCTAAGAGGATTAGTAGCAAATATACGTTTACCTTCTGTTGAGTAGCTACTTTTTCCCAACTTTTCTTGAATACTTTCTCTTAAAATTGAAGTTGCTAATTCTTCAACAGACATCTCTTTTAAAGCAGCAGCTTTAATTAGAGATTCTTGATTTTCTTGGCTGATGTAAATATTAGTACCAATCATTATTAAATTTTTCTACTCTTTTCTCATTATACCAAACATGATTAGTAAAAAGTAGGGTTGCTTAGATAGCCTTTCCTGATATCTTGCACCTGGGCTATCAGCCAGCGATTTAAATCGCTGGCTGATAGCTAAAGTCCTCTCAAGAGGACTGCTCAAGGATTTGAGTCCATTTCAATGGACTTAAGCTATTAGCCCGGAACTTCAGTTCTGGGCGGGGTATCGGGCTGATTCAGTCCGGGTGCAAGATGTCAGTTTCCCTTACATCGATTGTTTTAGGTGTTTGGGTTTGGACTCGTCATTTTGCATCCTTCGATCTTATCTTTGACTTACGTAATTTACTCGTATTATTTTTTGCAAAAAATAATCTTCACATCTCAGTAAAAAAAATTCCGTGTTTTTACTAAAAAAATATTCGTTCTCATCCGGAATAGGAAATTTCGCATGTGAAGTAAATTGTACGTTTAACTTCAGGTGTAAGGAATTTATGCTTAGTCAAGCAATGGACTTAGTTTTTACCGACAGCCTAGCCTTTGCTATTAATGTAACTTTAGGTACAGTAGTTCAAACTAAGCTATGCAACTACTCATGGGAACAAAAAGTTACAACCGAATCAACGACAGAACAGATAAGCGATTCTAGATCAGAGAAAGTCATTCCTGAGGAGGATTCAAATTTCTCAAACATCTTACCAGTGTAGCTCTATCTGTTCCAGTGTAAAAATACTTATCCGTTATTTTCTCTTCAATATTACTTAATCTAGATGGGTTTCACTTATTGCGAAAACTTCTGAATTGAAGTCCCTTCGCCCAAACGGGTTCCTGCGCTCCCTCGGCGAGCAAACTATGCGATATTACTGAGGTCATTCTCTACTTTCTTCTGGTCTTTAAAGTTGCTTAAAAGAAATTCCGTATTTCTACCAGAAAAATAGTGATTCTTTTCCGGAATAGGAAACTTCGCATGTGAAGTAATCTGTACTCTCTAACTACAGCTGTAAGGAATTTATGATTAATCGAGCAATGGATTTTGTTTTTACCGATAGCTTCGCCTTTGCTATTAACGCAACCTTAGGTACTGTTGTCGGTACTAAGCTATGCAACTACTCATGGGAAGAAAAAATTAGAAGTGAAGCAACAACAGAAGAGATACGCGATAGAGCAGCATCTCCAGACGAGATAGCCAATCACCAGATTAGAGAGAGCCATTCCTAATTAGGAATCTAATTTCTCAAATATCTTGCCGGAAGATCTGTCTGTTGTAATCTAAAACTATCTAACCGTTATTTTTCCCTTCAGTATTGCATTAGTCAAAATGCGCTTCACTTTATCCTAAGACTTACGTAATTTTTCCACCAGATAATTTAATCACTGAGGTTTTTCTCTAATTTCAGTCGGGGTTCAAATCCCCGCCTGAAAAACAATTACGAGCTACGAATTTCTGAGCCTTCGAGTGACGTAAACTCGACAATCCCTTTACTAATCCTGCTTTGAAAGGTTATAAAATTATTGGAGATCGAGGTTTATTTGACGATATTCGCGGAACAGAAGATACAGACACAAGTAATCCAAAACAACCGCGAGTGTGGCGTTTACTTTTGGAACGAGGTGGTTGGATTTACTTGTTTCGAGAATTATCTGCAAACGCGAAAGCAGATGAACGACCATTAGTATTGGCTGTTCAAGAAAGTGACAAGGGACATGTGCTGATTCGGAGCCCGCAGGTTTCAAAATAGTCGTTCTATAATCGAGCATCTTGCTTCCCGATGTTATTTTTATTTCCTGAGATAATTGTTATATATATATTTCCGCACTTTTTGGCCCCATTTTCTCATCTTTTTCTGAGAAATTTGTTTCAAAGCATAAGAAGTTTCAATAGTTAACTCTCCTTGTTTCATATCAATCATCAAAGCTGAACCATTTTCAAGATTATGTGAAAGAGCATCTAAAAGCTTTGATGGATTTTGAGCAAGAGTGTAATATACCTTATCATTTTCAACCCTAACCTCTTTTGGTAAAGGTTTATCAGCAATTTTTCCACCCAAAAACGTTTTTAACCCTGCTATGAGGTAACTGTAGATTGTAGGTCCTGGCTCAAACTTAGGGGGTTGTAGTAAGCGAAGCTCCCCTTCAAGAGAATCTTCATTGAGAGTTATTTTCTCAGGCGTAAAATGTAATTTTATTGGAATATTATTGTGTTCTATCGTAGCGATAAATCCCTCTTGAGGGTCTAGTTCTAAGTTTATTATTTGCTTGACTCTATATTGAGCTTGTCGACACAGAAGTAAAACCATTTTTTGTTTCAAAATCAATTGTTTTCCTTCTGGTTTCCAGACAATATACTCTTCAAAAATTCTTGGTAGAATTGTATTAGGCTCTTGAAACGTTGCCGTTATTTCATCGAGTATGTTCATCTTGAATTGAAAAATTTGTCGCTTGCCTCTCAAGAGGATGTTTGAAAAGTCATAATTGATGTATCAAATATTTTTTTACCCCTCCCTAACCCTCCCCTTATAAAGGGGAGGGAAATAGATTTTCCTTGTTTCCCCCCTTTACAAGGGGGGATTAAGGGGGGTAATAATGTGATGAAAATCACAGCTAATCACTTTTCAAACATCCTCTCAAGAGGATATCACTACAGGAGTCCTAAATCACCGCTAAAAAAGTACACGGGTAGGATGAGTGTATTTAAGAGGAAGGGGAGTATCCAGATCAGTTTTGCCCTCGCCCCTAGCCCCTCTCCCAAACATGGCTACGGTATACACACAAGTTATCGAATCACTACCAGTCCTCGCATTACCCCACCCTAACCCTCCCCTTTCCAAGGGGAGGGAACTAGATTCTCCTTGTTTCCCCCCTTTACAAGGGGGGATTAAGGGGGGTAATTCGACTTGTGTGTATACCGTAGCCCAAACATGGGCGAGGGGAGAAATGTTTCCAATTCCCCTTCTCCCAGTTGTGGGAGAAGGGGTCAGGGGATGAGGGCTATCAAGGTAAGAGCACATTTGGGATGCGCGAACCAAAATCTTTTAAGCTGAGGTTGAAGTCAATCCTATAGGACAAGAAACGTTTGTTCCTCCTAACCCACAGTAGCCGTTAGGGTTTTTCGCTAAATATTGTTGATGGTATGCTTCTGCGTAGTAAAATTCAGGAGCATCAAGGATTTCTGTGGTAATTTTTCCATAGCCAGCCTTATTAAGAGCTTCCTGATAAGCGTCTCGTGATGCTTCCGCTAGCTGCTTTTGGTTTTCAGAATAAACGTAAATTCCAGAACGGTATTGAGTACCGACATCATTACCTTGGCGCATTCCTTGAGTAGGATCGTGGTTTTCCCAAAATACTTTGAGTAATTGAGAGTAACTAATTAGACTTGGGTCAAAGACAACGTACACTACTTCATTATGACCAGTCTGTCCGGTACAAACTTCTTTATATGTAGGGTTAGGGGTTATACCTGCTGCGTAACCTACTGCAGTCGTAAAAACTCCATTCAGTTGCCAGAATTTGCGTTCTGCTCCCCAAAAGCAACCCATCCCAAATATGGCTGTTTCCATGCCTTCTGGAAATGGCGGCTTAAGAGGATTCACGTTAACAAAGTGGCTACCAGGTACTGGCATAACATCTGCGCGCCCTGGCAAAGCTTCCTCAGCAGTAGGTAGGTTTAGTTTTTTACCAAATCCGAATAATACCATTGATTTTAACTCTGAAGTGAGATATTTACCTTACTTAATAATTTTAAAGGTAAATATGCTGTTAAGCAGTTCTTGTTCAGAGTGAAACTACGACAGTAGAGTTTATAACTGTGTAGGGATTACCGCTCGAAAGGTTAAACGTCGCGCGCCTTGAAAAAATTGTAGATTGCAAGAGCAATAGCGACAACTAACGCAATATGAATGAGATTCCCTGCAATGTGAAGTACTAAACCAAAAACCCAGAAAGCAAAGAGTAGAACAACTATACCCCAAAGAACACCCAACATAATTCTTGACCTCAGTTGACGATAGAGGATTACTATCAGGGTATGTTCTGTATAGCTACAAAAATCAATTTAGACATAAATCTTTTAAGAGGGCATAGGGCATGGGGCATGCCCTATGCCCGTTGCCTCAGAAACACAAGCATGTACTAAAGGTAACAATGGACCAAGTTGTTCTTGTCCATTGACAGCTAAATCGCTGTGACACAAATACACTCTCTCGGATACACGGGAAAGCAAATCAGCTAAAATCCTTTGTAGACGTTGTTCTTGTGCTAATTTTTCATCTTCGGCTGTCCAAGGTTCTCCAAGCCTTTCTCGGAGAAAAAATTCTGCTCCAAACAAAGTAGCTGCACCACCTTTTGCCCATAATGCTGAACTAGCATCTAGCCAAAAATGCCAGCGGTGAAATCTTCTACTGGAACGGTATTGAAAGATTGTTGCTAGAGTGACAGCATTAGCTGCTGGTCCAACTGGACGCACAGGATAAGGGTTTGCTGTAACAGTACCACGTCGCAGTAGTTGTATAAATTCTGCAATGTTGGTATGGGGGTGATCTCCTTCTATTGAACTAGAGCGGATCTGCTTGAGTCTAGTGTCAATTTCCCAGTAATGTTGAGCAGTTTCTAGTAATTCTCGTAGTGCTGATAATTGATCGTAAACGAGATTGGTACCATTCCATAAAAATCGCTGAATTGCTCTGTCTAAAAGGGAAATGGGACTAGGAATTAAACGCATCTCCTGTTGCGATCGCTGTTCTTCTAGCCACTGTAATATTTCTTTATAAGCTGTGGTTGCTCCGTAGCCAAGTCGATCCCAACGCTCAAATGCTGTTACCGGAAGCAGTTTAGGGTGTTCAGGATGGGGTACAAAGCAATGATCTGCTATTAACCCGGCACGTACTGGGTCAATAAAGGAAGATAGAGGATTATCTGTTTCTTTTCCTCTCCCGCTCAACACGACTAACATCTCCGCCACAGCATGGCGATCAACTAAGCGACCTAAACCGGGATAAACTAACGTCATTACCGTGAGTAATCCTCGGATAATAGGCGAGCTAATTAAAGGGCGTTGGTCGTTGAGAGACTCTACCGAGATGTTTTGCTTTGTGAGGATTTCTACAAGAGTGTAACGGGCGATCGCATCCAAACCTGGTGCAATAATAGCGACTTCCCTTGCTTGAACTTGTCCCTGTTTAATAGCATCGATAATCACCTCTGCTGTTTGTCTCAATAGCTGAGCGCGGGAAGTGGTTTGAACCGACTGTACGACCTCTGGTAAGCTTAACAGTGCCATGGGTTCGGTGATTAACTCCAGCATTGGCGTAGCTAGTCTATCTGCAAGAGATGAGAAAGGTCCATTTAAAATTTCTGTTTGACAATGGATTGCTAACCCTTCTAAGTAGTCAGGATCTGCTCCCAATCCTAAACGCACTGTGCCTTCTGGATTATAACTAAATGCCCCTACTGCACCGCCCTGCAAGAAGAATTCAAATAAGTTGCGTGCGATCGCAGGGTAATCATGCACATCATCAGCTAGAACGGCTTGATAGCGTTTTGCTAGTTGCTGCTGGTACTCTGGATCAGGCAATAAATGCTGATGATAAAGTTCAGTAATAATTCCGTAGCTCAGCAATCCCCTATCTAAACACCACTGACGCCAGTCAAGCAACAACGAAACCAAAAATTCTGGATCTAGATTCAGAGTATTTTCTTCCTGTTCTAGATCTTTTATCAAAATTGTGCTGATCTCTTCGCTATTGACCCCACTGTAAGCGGCTAGTTGCATTAAGTCCAATATACGGCGCACCAAACGGGACTCGTTGATCCCCGCACGACGCAAAGTTTCTTCATCTAACTTGTCCCGCCATAATTTAGTTGCCAATTCTTGCTCAGTTTCTGGCCGTAATCGTACTGGGAACTGTGCTTTCAATTGCAGCGACTGAACCAGTAACGGCCAAAATAAAATCACTTCGTCTTGCAAAAAACCCAAAAGTGTTTTGCAGCGCACTGGATATTTACCCTCAGTTGCTGCGACAATTTGATCTGTTAACTCTCGACGATTTTCATCATTAGCAGCCAAAACCAAAATACTTGGCGCTGTTTGATGAAGGTAAAGGCGTTTTGGTATGAGACTAGTATTTTTGTTCCCTCTGTCTGTTTTAGCTTTATTTTCGACCCAACTACAAAACTTCTTTACCAAACGAGCCGTCTTTCCACTACGACTAGGACCTACTATCCAAAGGGAATCAGAAATCACAACCGTCTCCTTGGGGATTTGTTAAGATACTTCGTAACGTTAACTTAAGTTTAAAAATCTCGAAATAATGCGGAATGATCGCCTACAATGAATTATTCTGTCTTTAGCCAAAAAATCTACAATGCCTTACTCAACGCTTACAAGCGGTATTTAAGAACACCAGAGCGTTCTTTGGATGAGGCTTGTAAAGCTGCCTTAAAAATTAAAGAAATAGAAGATCAGCATTTCAATGGTAATAAAATAGACTCTAACTCACCCATGTACACTAACAGTGCCATGGATTATTTTAAGTCAGAGCTAAAAAAACAATTAAGACTTGTGCGGATGCGACTAACTGAGTTTAAGGCTAGCCGTTTTTTCTTTAACGAGTCAATTCAAAAAGCTGCTGAACAATATGGGGTAAAGTATTCTGACCCTTCCTCGATTTTAGAAAAGCTAAAATTCATTGACGAAGTCACAGCAAAATATAACACCTATGATGACGAGGTAATAGCTTCTAATGATTTAAGTATCAACAATTCCAATATAGCAAATGCTACAGTTGAAATCTCCGCAATTCAACGAAGACCAACAAATTCAGTAAATCAAATACCGAATAACATAATACCCAATAGAACAGATGGAACCGGAGTATTACCACGGTCGATCTTTTCTACGATCAATCGTTTGCAAAGAGAGTTAGACCCTAATGCAGAACAGAATGTTGTACAAAATTTTCGCCAGTCGCAAAGAAGAACAATTGTATCTGTTAGATTTCTGCTGATCCTTGTTATAGCACCAGTCCTAACTCATCAGCTATCTAAACCTTTGGTAATAGGACCGATTGTTGAGCATTTTAGAGGCTCTTCACAAGAAGTAGGATTATTCCTCAACTATGAAATGGAAGAAGAAGCTCTAACGGAGCTAGAAAAATATGAACAGAAAATTAAGTTTGAAAATCTTATAAAAAGCAGTTTACCTTTATCTGCTGAAGAAATTGAACATCGCTTGCAAGAAAAGGTTCATGAGTTAGCTGAAGAGTACCGCAATACCGGTACAAACGCGATCAAAAATGTTTTTGCAGATATCTTGGCTGTTGGGGCTTTCTCTTTGGTTTTGATCTTTAGCAAGCGAGAGATCGCGATGCTAAAAAATTTCTTTGACACTATTATCTATGGATTGAGTGATAGTGCAAAGGCATTTGTGATTATTTTGTTCACTGATATGTTTGTAGGCTTCCACTCTCCTCATGGTTGGGAAGTTCTTCTAGAAGGTATATCACGTCATTGGGGATTACCAGCAAATCATGATTTTATTTTCTTATTTATTGCCACATTCCCAGTAATTTTAGATACAATCTTTAAATACTGGATCTTCCGATATCTGAACCGCATTTCACCTTCAGCGGTCGCAACTTACCGGAATATGAACGAATAGCGTGAATGAAGAAAAATAATACACTGGCTGCTATCACCTTTAATTTCTCCGCATTTCCTCTAATTTTTTTGGTATCTATACAAAGTTTTGAACACAAGGAACTTAGTCCACCAGAATGTAGAATGAAAAGGTGGGAGCTACCAGTGTCGCTTGTTCAAACTCAATCGCCTACTCAGCAAAAAACACCTCCACTGATACCTATTCAAAGTTCCCCTTTTCTTTGTTGTGATAAAGATCGCTCTTGTCTGGATGAACAGATATGGGGTGAAAACAATCAACCGGCAGATAAAAAGGCGTTGTTAACGGCTATTGACCGTAGTCTGAGCTATCTTTACAAGAGTGAAGCTGCTTATCAACAGTATCCAGTGGAGGGAATTACACGCGATCGCGTCATTAAAAGTTTAAAAAGATTTCGTGAACTAGTTGTCAGCACTCGTTCAGCAGCACAACTGAATGCAGCAGTTGCAAGGGAGTTTGTTTTTTACCAATCAATAGGTTCAGACAACAAAGGCTCTGTTTTGTTTACCGCCTATTATGAACCAGTTTATGCAGCAAGTCGCGTTCCTACAGCACAGTATCGCTACCCTATTTATCGGTTACCATCTGATTTTGACACTTGGGAGAACCCTCACCCTACAAGGCTGGAATTAGAAGGATCTGATGGTTTACAAGGTGCCAATGGTAGATTAAACTCTTTAGAGTTGTTTTGGTTGCGCGATCGCCTAGAAGCCTACATTATGCAAATCGAAGGTTCTGCTCGGCTTCAGTTTCCTGATGGAACACAAACAACGGTAGGGTATGCCGGAAGTACAGCTTACCAATACAAAAGTATTGGTCGAGAACTGGCTAACGACGGCAAATTACCTCTAGAGGGTATGACTATGCCGATTATCCTAGATTATTTCCACAAGCATCCAGACGATTTAAATATATACATCCCAAGAGATCCTAGCTTTGTGTTTTTTAAAGAAAATTATGGTACTCCAGCGGAGGGTTCTATCCAGGTTCCACTGACAGCAGAGCGCTCAATCGCTACCGATAAATCTCTGATGCCTCCTGGCGCTTTAGCATTAATTCACACAACTATTCCTTTTGTCAATAAGAAAGGTGAAATGGTACAGCGTACCGTCAGTCGCTATGTTCTCGACCAAGATACAGGGGGTGCTATTAAGGGTGCGGGTAGGGTCGATTATTTTTTAGGGACTGGGAAAGTGGCAGGCGATCGCGCTGGAATCACCGTCAGCAACGGAAATTTATATTATTTGCTTCTTAAAGCTCAAAATTGAACCTTATGATCCTCCACCCAGTCTTACATATATAGCTTACTTACGTACGCTTTATTAGTGGGTTATTCAAGAAAGTGGATAAAAGAAGATGCAAAACTCTAGTAGTCTAAGTTATTCAATCCATATTTTTGGCTTACATAGCAATCCTAAATTATTTATGAAAATTGTATAGACTGGTTACGTTTGACGTCTATACATCGACTAACCAATCGATTTACACAATTTCACTTCGATTGCTATACTCAAATAACTTACATTTTCTGTTGTTAAGGGCGTCAAACCCTGTGGGGAAGTCAACAGTAAAAATATACTCATTCAAGATGAGTTGGAGCAAAACGACGACTAGCTAGCTACTTTAGCTATAAAACTCTGAGTAATCCTAGCTTATTTCAAGAAATCACAATTTCATATAAGATTTTTTTGGTTTACTTCAACGATTTAATGTATGATGTTTTTACTATTTACTAGGTAAAAACATTATGTCAAGATCGCATTTTTAGCTTATCTAAATCTGAAGAAAATCAAACCGGAACTACAAAGATTATTTGTCGTCATACTTGGTTAGTTTCACTCAACTAATGCCTACCTTTACATTCAAAAGCAGTTATGTCAAAGCCAGTTTATATCTACCCCTTTAAAAGTTTCTTGGACATATTACAATTGCATAAATCCGAAATCTTGTTGCTATAGCTTGTATATAACTGTATTAATACGCAAGAGAAATAGTATTTGCTATTGCAGACGATAAGTCGAAAGTTGAATTGGGGGGTGAAAAGTGATCAGGATCTTAGTTGATGCTGACCTAATATTAGAGGCTTTGATGAATCGGAACGGTTTTGTAAGTGATCTTACCGAATTACTTGATAGGGTACATCCGTTCATTCAAATGCATATCACAGATATTGGTTGGCAAAAAATATACGCCTACGCTAGCCGATTAAGAAATACGAAGATTGCCGAGATAGTCATCGATTGGTTACAAGATAAAATTCAGATTTGCTCTATTGAACAAAGCATCATACAGCAAGCTCGTTCATCACCTATAAAAGATTTTGAATCTGCTGTTGAGTTAGCTTGTGTGAGTTATCAAGAACTTGATGCTATTGTCACCCATAATCAGGATGATTTTGCTGATGCTCCAAATAAGTTTTGGGTTTGGTCAGTAGCAGAATTGAGACTACGTGCAAATTTAGAAAGTCAATTAGAAGCCACCAGATTACGTTAATACTTTCTCATTGTAAGGCTTGAATTTTTAAGATTGTAGCAGTACGTTTACTGAAAATCGGAGAAAGCCTGAGCGAATTTAATGCTCTGTGTTGTAATTTAGTAGGATGACTAATTTTGTCCAAGACTAAATGAGTACATTTAGTACATCTGTACATGGGAAGGTTCAGCTTAAAACCACATGGTAAGCTGTTGTATGTTTCGTGAGTCGCATGTTTATTTAATTTATGTAACGCGTCCAAGAAGCCCGCATAAGAATAATTTTAGGTTTTTTTCGATTATACAATTTAGCTGGGTATTAGCTTATTTATGAGCAAAAATGCCCTTTGTTTCTGGATTTTGGATTATTTGCGTCACGAAACTGCTTATAACTATGGATACTGTGCTAATTCTAGCACAGTATCCATCTTTTAGTCTTTCTGCTTTAATTTCTGGAAAAGGTGGATTATTTTTTGTTATATTTATAGATATTATTGCTAGAATGTGAGTTGCTGTTTTTAGGGAAGAAATACGATTAGCAAATTCTATATATATGTAGCATCTAATCAGTTGTAGAAATTCTTGCTGTAGTTAACAGTTATATATACTAGCTAAGTTAGTTATAGCAGTTTAATAATTCGATTTCATTATTTAACAGTAAGTATACACTGTTAAGTGGTGTGGTTCCAGGAGACATTCTACCAACAAAACTTATGACTGCTGAACTAGAGCAAAACAAGGCAGAAATTCAAGCAGCAACGAAGAATTTGGCTGAGGTTTTTATTTCCAATATTCCAGAAGTAAATTCTATATTTTTTGTTTTGACAAATTATTTAAATAGCAATTCTAGTGTTTTCGGTGCTACATTTGCTTTTTCTTCTGACATAAAAAATGCTGCTCCTTTTGTGTTTAGAGGTGAAAACGGACTGGAGCATAAAGATCTTGCTAGTAAGTTTGACTACACAAAAGCTGTTTGGTACGACGTTCCCGTCAATCTTAGAGAACCTGTTTGGAGTGTTCCTTATTTCGATTTTGGCGGTTCTAGTGAGGACTGTCTTTTGACAACTTATTCAATTCCACTCTTTAATCCACAAGACTTAAGTTTAATCGGAGTTCTCGCAAGTAACTGTTTGCTAGCGAAACTAGAAATACCTCTTTGTGTTCCAGAATTAACTTCACCTTTGTAGAACGATACGTCACGATTCTATTGGGGAGTGTAGCATAAAATTTATGTTGACTCTTTGCTTGTTTCAGCTATCCGATTAAGGCTTTTCACCTCAGCGGGTGGTAGGCTGTCGTAAAATTGAAAGTAATGCAGCACCTGTAAAAGCACCGGACGATAGCCCCAAAGCAGTTCCTAGGAAAACCCTAATGCCTATTACATTAGCAACATTGTGGCAGGTGAGCGATCGCTTTGTGATTGTAAGGGCGTACCCTTCAGGTTACCGAAGGGTACTAGAGATCTCTTTTAGCTAAAGTGCTTAACAATCGCCTCAGCAAATTCAGAACATTTGAGAGGTTCTACAGGAGGTTCCATCAAACGTGCTAAATCGTAGGTAACTTGACGATTTTTAATTGCATCAGCTAAACCTGTCTTAATTAAATCTGCTGCTTCTTGCCATTTCAGATATTCCAGCATCATAACGCCAGACAAAATAACTGAACCTGGATTAATTCGATCTAAGCCTGCATGTTTAGGTGCTGTACCGTGGGTAGCTTCGAAAATAGCACACTCATCACCAATGTTTGCTCCAGGTCCCATTCCCAATCCACCAACAATTGCGGCGGCGGCATCAGACAAGTAATCACCATTCAAGTTCATCGTCGCGAGAATAGAGTACTCGTCTGGTCTGGTTTGGATTTGTTGGAAAATGCTATCCGCAATCCGGTCATTGACCATGACTTTGTCTTTCCACTTTCCATTTCCGTGGGTTTCCCAAATTGAGTTAAGAACTGTTTCAACTTCATTGACAATTTGGCGCTTTTTCTCTTCAGTCAAAGCATTAAACCCTGGATCAATGTAGCGAGCATTTTCTTCGGAGGTGAGATTAGGGTTATTCTCCTTATTACTTAAAATCCAAGATTCTCGTTCAGTAACACACTGCTGCCTAAACTCAGAAGTTGCCAGATCATAACCCCAATCGCGGAAGGCTCCTTCAGTGTATTTCATGATGTTGCCTTTGTGAACTAAAGTCACCATCTGCTTGTTTTTGGGGAGTTGTAAGGCGTGTTTCAGTGCGCGCCTTACCAAGCGTTGGGAACCTGTTTTGCTTATGGGTTTAATGCCAATACCAGAATCTAAAGGAATTTGCTTTTTACCATGTTCTGGTGTTGCTGGGATCAGTTCGTTATTCAGAATCGAAATTAGGCGATTAGCAATTTCGCTACCTTGACGCCACTCAATACCTAAGTAAATATCTTCTGTATTTTCCCGGTAAACAATAACATCTAGTTTTTCTGGATTTTTGTGAGGTGAAGGTGTACCTTCATAATAACGGCAAGGACGCACGCAAGCATAAAGGTTAAAAATTTGCCGTAACGCAACGTTCAGAGACCGAATACCACCACCAACTGGAGTTGTTAGAGGTCCTTTAATAGCAACGCCATATTCTTTAATTGCTGTCAGAGTATCTTGAGGTAAATACTGATATGTACCGTATAAATCGCAAGCTTCATCGCCAGCGTAAACTTTAAACCAATTTATTTTTCGTTTACCTTTGTATGCGACTTCTACGGCAGCATCTATCACTTTTTGCGTAGCGGGCCAAATATCGATTCCGGTACCGTCGCCACGAATAAAGGGGATGATAGGATTGTCAGGAACAATTGGTTCAGCATTTTTAAAAGTAATCTTTGCTCCGCTCGTTGGCGGGGAAATTTTCTCGTACATCGGAACTCCTGATGGCTTTGCCGGAAAATATATAGCCTTTGGAATTGAAAACCAAAGATAAAAATCCCTTCCGATGGGAAGGCTAGAAGATTTTGCCTTGTCTTGTTTTGATCACATAAGCCGCAGAGTCATCCCTTCCCCAACTTGTGGAGTATTTGGGGCAGGCATTAGGATTGCTGTGAAACATCCGCTATTCTATCAAATGATATCTCATTCGAGAAGAGGGGCTTTTAAACAGTGAACACTAAACAGTTATCAGTGATCAACGCGCATAGTACGGTGTTTCGGGTTCCTATAAAAACATTATTCTTGACTGACGACTGATAACTGATAACTGATAACTGTTTACCCGCTTGGCGGAAATAAAGCTACCATCTAGAATAGGTAGAGATCTGCGACAAACTTGCTCCTTTTGAGTTTTGCCTAGTTGTACTAGTAGGTTTTGTTTCCAATTTCCTGTAAACTACCAAAATATCCTGAGAGCCTCTAGCTTTTAGCCGAGGGATGAAAGCTAGAGGCTAGTTAAAACTAGCCAGTATCTCAGAAAAAGTAACAAATACTCATTGTATATCGATATCGATAGCGCTATTGTTTGAGTATGACAAGAAAAACAGAAAATCTTATCAGGCTTAGCTTAGAGGCTAAAGAGAAATTAAAAAAACTTGCTGCCACCCATAGTTTAAGCCTTTCTCAAATGGTTGAGAAATTGATAGTTGAATATGTACAAGACACAACAGATTAATAGCTGGTGAGTTTTTCACCGACCGTTTTTTAAGAGATGTAATGGCATGACAGACCCAAATATTGTATCAGGTACTGCTAGTGATATTGACTCCCTTCGTCAGCCTTTAATTGCTGGGTCTACTAGCGTGCAACAACAAGTGATTCCGCAGCTAGCTAATCTTGGAGATGGGGGATTAGATGTTCTAATGGAGTTTTTATTTGAACGGCGTGAAAAGCAAGCAACTTGGGTAGATGGCAAAGCGTACCAAGTACTCTATAACTCTAATTCTGCTAAAGCAAAAGAATTTTTGCAAAGCTATTTCCCTACGGGGGTTATCCCTTTAAAATCAGAGTGCAATATTGATTACACTCCTCTACAAAAGTTACTTGCTGTTCAAGACTTCCAAGCTGCTGACCGTATGACTTTGCAAAAAATGTGTGAACTTGCAGGACCAGCTGCTGTACAAAGAAAATGGTTGTATTTTAGTGAGGTCGAAAATTTTCCTTCCTTAGATTTACAAACAATGAACAATCTCTGGGTAGTTTATAGTGAGGGGAAATTTGGCTTTTCTGTACAACGAGAAATTTGGCTAAGTTTGGGAAAAAACTGGGAGAGCCTTTGGACAAAAATTGCTTGGAAAAGTGGTAATAACTGGACAAGATATCCCAATGAGTTTACGTGGGACTTAACCGCGCCTAGAGGTCACTTACCCTTATCTAACCAACTGCGGGGAGTGCGAGTGATTGCTTCGTTATTATCTCACCCAGCGTGGGATTAAGCAGTTCATAGTTAGTTGTTCAAGAACAAACAACAAATAACAATGGCAAACGTTCGTCTACAAGATATTAAGCGCAGGTTTAATAACATCACCGCTATTGAGAATATTACCTTTGAAATCCCGAATGGTGAGTTTTGGGTTTTGGTGGGACCTTCAGGTTGTGGTAAGTCAACTATTTTGAGGATCATTGCTGGCTTGGAGATGGCCACTTCTGGCAAAATCTTTATTGACGATCGCCAAGTTAACAATCTCCCCGCACGACAACGCGACGTAGCAATGGTATTCCAAAACTACGCTTTGTATCCTCATATGACAGTCGCCCAAAACATTGGTTTTGGTTTGCAGATGCGGGGAGTAGATCCCAAGGTTATTCAACAACGAGTTGCGACGGTGGCGCGATCGCTTTGTGTTGAACATCTCCTTGATCGCAAACCGAAACAACTTTCTGGTGGACAGCAGCAGCGAGTCGCTTTGGGGAGAGCGATCGTACGAGAACCACAAGTGTTTTTACTAGATGAACCCTTGTCTAATCTAGATGCGCAATTACGAGACGATACACGAGCCGAATTGAAACAGCTACATCAACAGATGGGAATTACAACTATCTACGTTACCCATGACCAAGTTGAAGCAATGACTTTGGCTGATAAAATCGTGGTGCTTAACGGAGGACAAATTCAACAAATCGGTGAACCTCAGATCATTTACAATCAACCAGCCAACCGTATGGTTGCAACTTTCTTGGGTAATCCCCCAATGAATATTCTTACAGCAAAGTTCACGGGTGATGGTTTTGATGTGAGTGGTCAGATTTTACCTTGTCCCATAAATGTAAGAAAGAAATTGCAAGCTAAACTTGGGCAAGAATTTGATTTGGGAATTAGACCAGAGCATCTCGATCTTATTAATGAATCAGAAAGGCGTCTTCCCATAACGTCTTTATCAGGAGAAGAACAGGAAGAACAAATTGGAGCGTTAATAGTTGAGGTAAAGGTTGTTGAACCATTGGGAAGAGAAACTTTAATTCGGGCGGGTTTATCAAATACAACATCACTAATAAATGTTGTTTTGGATGGAGATTTTCGTCCACAATTAGGAGAACGTCTTCAGTTAGAATTTGACCTGAGTAAATTATTTGTCTTTGATTGTGCTACTAGTGAAAAATTATACCAGTAGCGCACTGAGTAATTCTGATGATGCTCATATCAGGTAAATTACTCAATTGCCGTGATATTCCTAAGAAATATTTGTCACTTCCGACAAGATTCTCCATTGCTCAGTACAAGAAAACAAAACAGCTTCTTACAAAAATAGTATAGGAGGCTGAAATTCTCATACATAGAGGATCTGATTGCAAACTAATCCTTCAGGAAGTTTATTATATTACAACGCTGTCAACCCGAGTTACATAGCTTGCTTAGTAACTATTGGCACTATTCTCAATTGTTTGCTAATCTAGAAACTCAGACTACTCTGGGTTTAACGATAAACTATGTAACCTAGGATGCCAAAAATAATGCTTGTTAACAAAATAGTCAATTTTAAAAATATACTAATTAGCAATCCCAATAAAGCCTTATTGATTCTATTTTTAATAGAATCATTTTCTTACTTTACAATAGGTCATTTCTTAATAGAGTCAGCATATAAAGGTGAAGCAGTTTCTATTTTGAATAGCTTTGTAAAAGGAAGATATGAAAACTCTCTTGATTTTTATTTCAAGAGAGGAGATATGTTTTATTTGATTTTTAACATATTAGTTTATAGCTTTATATATTCTTCATCATTTATATTCAAAACATTTCGTGACAGACAACAAATTTTGATAAGCTTCAAAACAAAAACTGCACCCGACTGGTTGTCAATAGTTAAAAGCAAAGAGATTGTATCATCGTTCATCTTATTTTTGATTTTCTATGGATTATATCTATACTTCGGCTTTCTTTTAATCCATCAGCACGATAAAATGGATTTTTTTGGTGGAGATCTCTGGAAAGCAGGTCGTTATTGGACAACTTTTTCTGCTCAAAAACCTTTTTATTTTAAAGGCTCTCATCCTCTATTTTTATTATTTGTCTGTCCATGGGGAACACTAATAAATTCATTAATAAAATCTCCAGAAATAACAGTACTAATATTAAACTCTTTTTTTGGTGCTTTTGCTGTTTTTCTCACATCTATCTTTTTCAATAAACTCATTGAAAAACCTACACAAGCTTTATTGATAAGTACAGTGTTCGGTTTAACTATGAGCCAATTAGTATTTTCTACTGTTCCAGAAACTTATGCTTTAGCTGGTTGCAGTATTATAACAACATATATATTATTTTTTAATTTCATAGAAAATAAAAAATTAGATATTGGATATTGGATTTTAGCAGGAATTTTTACCTTTGGCGTGACAATCACTAACTTCATTCAAACTTTAGTTTGTTTTACTATAGCTGTCTTAGCTCTAAAGACAAATAAGAACAAAGTGAGTTTGATTTCAGAATATATTGGCACAGTAGTTACTCTGGCATTTGTATTAAGTATTTTTCAAAAAATAATAATTATTCATGCTCCTTACTTCTTTTTGCCTGACATGCTAACTACGGAAACAAAGTATATAAAGTCATTTCTATTCAGTCAGCCATTAACAGTTATCCAAGAATTACTCAAACATTTCTTTTTAGTTAATTTCGTTTCCTCTTCTCCTTTTAATACTCTACATCCAGAAAATGGTTCTGCTATAGAATTAACATTTTTTATGCGTAACCTCGATTATAGTTTGATTGGCGCTATAGGAACAATTATTTGGATACTTTTACTCATTTTAGGGGTTTACAAAAATATATTATCTGCTCATAAAAATATTGTGGTTTTAGCTCTTTGTGGAAATCTATTATTTAACCTTACTTTATATTCTATTTTTGGTGTTAATGAAATGTTTTTATACACTTGCAATTTTACTTTTATAGTTTTAGCTTTAGCCACCAATCAATCATTATTGAATAAACTGTATATTCGAGTAGGGTTGATATCACTAATTATCCTTATGTTAATTAATAATTTGACTATTGTTAAAGCGATCGCATCCGTTTGATTAAAGTAAAAACCCTTTGTAGAGAGAGGATTTATGATGCACCACTTTACAACAGAGAATCCTTGATACTTAGAAGAAGAGATGCAGAGCCCTGTTACCTAACTCTACAAGATATTAAATTAATTTCGCCCAGTCACATATTTTTGGCTACGCCATTTGTTTTTCCTGTATAGTTTTTAACTCTTTAGGAACAAATGCGCCATGTTCAGTAATAATCGCTGCAATCAACTCTGCTGGAGTTACGTCAAATGCAGGATTATAAAATTCGACACCAGCAGGTGTGAGAATGGTGTCACCAACTTTGTAGATTTCTTCTGGGTTACGCTCTTCTATTGGAATCTGAGTACCATCATGTAACGAAAAATCAATAGTGGAAAGGGGAGCTGCAACAAAGAAAGGAATCTGATGAGCTTTTGCTATGAGTGCTAAGCTATACGTCCCTATTTTATTAGCTGTATCTCCATTAGCAGCGATTCTGTCAGCCCCAACAACGACGGCATGAATCAAATTTTGCTTCATACAGTGAGCAGCCATACTGTCAGTAATGACTGTGACTGGAATTCCTTCTTGGACACACTCCCAAGAAGTGAGTTTTGCACCTTGTAGCCGTGGGCGAGTTTCGTCAGCAAATACACGCGCTAAACGGCCTTCTCGAAAAGCAGAGCGCACCACACCTAAAGCTGTACCGTAGCCAGCTGTTGCAAGTCCTCCAGCATTGCAGTGGGTTAGAATTGTCAGTTTTTCTGGGGTAGAGGGTAAAACGGTTAAGCCATGATTGCCGATCTCTTGGCAGGTTTGCAAATCTTCCGAATTGATAATTTGAGCAGTTTCCAACAAGATTTGTTTGATCTCTTGTACCGTTCCAAGGGTTTCATAGGCAGTTTTCATCATTCGTGAAATTGCCCAGAATAAATTTACCGCTGTCGGACGAGTCGATCGCAACATCTGAGCTACTTTTTCAAGACTCTCTAAAAACTCATCACGGTTGTCGGTTTCGATTTCCCTTGCTCCAAGATACATCCCATATGCTGCTGCGACGCCAATTGCTGGTGCACCTCTAACAATCATGGTTTTAATTGCCCGTGCCATATCTTCGCTACGATGAATTTCCACAAATGCGTACTCGTTAGGCAAGCGGGTTTGGTCAATCAGTGAAACCGAGTCATTGTGCCAAATAACAGGATAAACAGGGTTTGTCAGGGAACTCATGAAATTTAATTAAGGTTACACTCAATAACGTTAACAATTCTACCAGGCTGATTTCAGACAATGACGGAAAAAAGTTATTGAACAAAAGCTTCAGCCAAAGTTAATTCTAAACACACCAGCCAAATAAGGTCAAAAAGTCGACTACTATAGGCTACAATTAATTAAAACAGCCATAATGATAATTGTTTACGCTATCGGTATAAAATTCATTATTTTTATACTTTTCATCGTCCTCATTCTCATTCTAATTTTCATTGTCATCAAAAGATGACTGTTCCTGTTATCCAGGTTAAATGTTTGGCTAAATAGCAGAAATATAAGAAGTGATTCCTTCATTAGAAGGATACTTTAATCTGTGGTGATAAGGAGAAGTGCGATGTTTGGTTTGGGAAGTACTCGTTGGCGACAGTTCTCGGGGATATTAATGGGTACTATTAGCACTGTTTGGGCTAATTGCGCTTTTGCCCAAATCACACCAGATAGGACTTTGCCAAATAACTCCATCGTTACACCAAATGGTAGCATCTTGAATATTACAGGTGGGACAATAGCAGGCAATAATCTGTTTCATAGTTTTAAAGATTTTTCTGTTCCAACTGGTAGCACTGCTTCTTTTAACAATCGTCTGAATATTCAAAACATAATTAGTCGGGTGACAGGTGGATCAGTTTCTAATATTGATGGGTTAATTCGATCCTCAGGATCGGCTAATCTGTTTCTCATTAATCCGTCGGGGCTCATTTTTGGGCGCAATGCAGCGCTAAATGTTGGCGGCTCATTTGTTGGCAGTACAGCGAACAGTCTAAAATTTGCTGATGGCACAGAGTTTAGTGCTAAGGTTCCCCAAACAACACCGCTACTAAGTATCAGTGTTCCCATTGGCTTACAATTTGGTTCAAATCCTGGATATATTAGAGTGCAAGGGGATAGCGATTCGGGAAGCAGACCGCAGGAGCAAGGGCTAAGAGTGTCCTCAGGTAAAACCCTAGCGTTGGTGGGTGGCGAACTCGGCTTAGAGGGAGCAACGCTGAAGACGGCTGGGGGAAGGATTGAATTGGGCAGTGTCGCAGGAGAAGGTGTAGTTAACATTGCTCCCATAGAAAAAGGCTTTGCCTTAAGCTATGAAAGCGTACAAAACTTGGGCAACATTCAACTGTCCCAACAGTCGGTAGTGGATGTCAGCGGTGCTGGTGGCGGTGATATACAACTAGCAGGTAAGCGTATCGCAATCACCGATGCTTCCCAAATAGAGGCAAGTACTTTGGGGGCGGAACCTGGCGGAGCATTGGTAGTTAAAGCTACTGATTTATTAGAGATAAGCAGTACCTCTAGCGACTTTAGCATCTTGGGTGTTTTCGTTTACCCAGGTGCAACTGGGAATGGCGGAGATTTGACAATTAACACTGGTAAATTGCTGCTTCAAGGTAGAGCACAGGTAAGTGCTACCACTCTTGGTAGTGGTAACGGAGGGAATTTGACTATTAACGCCAACCAAGTGCAACTGATTGGTGCAACATTTGGTGACGAGGTTGCCAATGGTTTGTATGCTCAAGCTGATCGAGGCTCAACTGGGAATGCGGGAAATTTGACAATTAACACTCGGCAACTGCTAATTCAGGGTAGGGGTATAGTAAGTGCCAGTACGCTTAGTAGTGGCAGGGGAGGAAATTTGACTATCACATCTGATACAGTGCAACTGACTGGTGTCAAAGTTGACAATCGTATTGGTAGTGGCGGCTTGTTTGCTTCAACCGACGGCACAGGGGATGCAGGAAACTTGATAATTAACACCCAGCAATTACTGGTTCAAAATGGGGCACAGATCAATGCCATTACAGCGGGTGGCGGTAAGGGAGGAGATTTGACTATCAATGCAGACCGAGTGCAACTGATTGGGGAACCCAATAATGGTTTATTTGTTCAAGCTAATCCGGGAGCAACTGGAGATGCAGGAAACTTAAGGATTAACACCCAGCAGTTGCTAGTTCAGGGCGGATCTCAGGTAAGTGCCAGTACAGCTGGTGCGGGTAAGGGAGGAGATTTGACTATCAATGCAGACACAGTGCAACTGGGTGGTCGCACCACAGATGGTCTTGCTCGTAGTGGCTTGTTTACTTCATCTAGGGTAGGCTCAACAGGATCTGCGGGAAACCTAACGATTAATACTCGCGTGTTGCTCGTTCAAGATGGGGCTATAGTAACTGCAAGGAGCCAAGGGCAAGGTATTGCAGGCAATCTCAACGTTAATGCACGCTATATCCGTTTAGACAACAATGCCTTACTTACCGCTAATACACAAAGCACTCAAGTGGAACCAAACTCTGAGCAGGCGACAATTAACATTAACTCACCACTCTTAATAATGAGTCGCAATAGCAACATTAGGACTAACGCAACAGGAGAAAATGTCATCGGTGGCAACATCAATCTTGAAACTGATTTCCTCATTGCTGCTCAAAATAGTGACATCAGCGCCAATTCTGCTAACTTCCGTGGCGGCAATGTGAGAATTAATGCCCAAGGTATTTTTGGGACACAATTCCGAGATGTGCCATCTGATCAAACAAGTGATATCACCGCTACAGGGGTAAGTCGTGAGTTCAGTGGTAATGTAGAAATCACCACACCTGAAGTTGACCCTACTCGGGGCTTATTGGAACTGCCAATAGATTTAGTTGATCCATCACGGCAAATTGCCAATGCTTGTAACCCAGGAGAAAGACAAAAACAAGGTTCGTTCACTGTGACAGGACGCGGTGGCTTGCCCCCTAATCCAAGAAAAGCTTTTAATAGTGATACAGTTCGAGTTGATTGGGTTACTCTTAACACCAACACAAACAACCCCCGTCAAACTGTAAATACTCATTCTACTATCCCCATACCACAAGCTATCGTACCGGCTACAGGTTGGGTTATAAATGACAAAGGTGAGGTATTGCTCACTGCTGCGTCTACTCCCATTCCCTACAGTTTCTCGAACACAGCAACTATCTGTAGCACGCCGAAATCTGAACCATGAAAGATAAATATGGCAAATTCAGCAGATCTTTGCGGACGATTGCACGGAGACTGAGGAAGTTAAGGATAACGGTAAAATTCCGTGTCACCGTCATCATTCTAGTGGTGCTGTTCTTAGCGACAGCGATTTTTCCTAGTACTGCTCAGATAGTTATGGAAAATTCGCGCTATAAAGCTTTGCCCAATATGGAGGATTTGGTAGCACAAGGCAGAACTTTTTACGAAGCTGAACGCTTTCATGATGCAGTCAAGATTCTGCAACAAGCGCTGGTTACTTTTACTGCTAGTGGCGATAAACTACGGCAAGCGATAACTTTGAGTAACCTGTCCTTGGCTTATCAAGAACTTGGCTTGTGGACAGAGGCTAAAGAAGCGATCGCGCAAAGTCTGAAGTTATTACAAAATTTAGATGACTCAAAACAGCGTGCTGAAATTCTCGCCCAAACCCTAGATGTTCAAGGGCGCTGGCAATTAGCCCACGGACAAGCTGAAGTAGCACTAAAAACTTGGCAACAAGCGGCTGATATTTACAAACAAATAGGCGATCGCGCTAAAGTAACTCGCAATCGCATTAACTCTGCTCAAGCCATGCAAATCTTGGGGGTTTTTCGTCAAGCAAAAAATATTCTTACTGAAGTTCTGCAAAGCTTAGACAATCAGCCAGATTCACCTTTGAAAGCCACAGGACTACGTAATCTTGGAGACGTCTTGAGAGTATTTGGTAACTTGGATGAATCTCGACTGGTGTTGAAGAATAGCCTAAGAGTAGCGTCATCCTTGGGAGAAAATCAAGAAATCACTGAAGCACTACTGAGTTTAGCTAATACAGCTTATTTACAGGGGGACACTCATGCTACTTCGAATTTTTACCAACAGGCTGCTACTTTATCGGTTCCTATAAGCACACGTGTGCAGCTATTGTTGAATCAATTCAGCTTTCTTTTAGAAACAAAACAATGGAGCGCTGCAGCCGCGTTATCATCCAAAATTCGGTTAGAAATAAGCAAGTTGCCACCTAGTCGGATGTCAGTCAACGCTCGGATTAACTTTGCTCAAAATCTAACGAAACTCAAGCGCAATTACACTACAGAAACTTTATCATGGGAAGATATTGCCCGACTTTTAGCACAAGCTGTAGAGCTTGCACAAAGTTTAGAAGATTTGCGAGCAGAATCTTATGCCAAAGGTACTCTTGGCTGGTTGTACGAACAAACCGGGCAGTTCAGTGATGCCCAAAAAATGACAGAGAAAGCTTTATTTATAGCGCAAAGTATTAATTCATCTGACATTGGTTATCAGTGGCAATGGCAGTTGGGACGTTTACTTAAAAGTAAAGGAGATATTAAGCAAGCAATTTCGTACTATTCTCAAGCAATCAAAACACTCCAGTCTTTACGTAGCGATTTAGTCACGATTAATCCAGTGATTCAGTTTTCCTTCCGCGAAAGTGTCGAACCTGTGTATCGAGAGTTAGTCGAATTGCTGTTACAAACAGAGGGAAACTCTGAACCGTTACCAGAAAATCTTAAACGAGCTCGTTTTGTCATTGAATCGTTACAACTGGCAGAACTAGACAACTTCTTTCGGCAAGCTTGTTTAACTGCTAAGGTAGAGATTGACAAAGTTGTCGAGCAAGACCAGACCGCAGCAATTATATACCCTATTATTTTGCCAAATAGCTTAGAGGTGATTGTTAAGTTACCAGGGCAACAGAAACTAAGGCACTACACCACTCCTATAGCCAAGCTTGAAGTGGAAAGCACGTTATCGCAACTGCGTGAGAATATTACTCAACCCCATACGCTGCCAATGGTTCAGTCGTTGTCTGGGCGGGTGTATGATTGGTTAATTCGACCTGAAATGGCTGAACTATCTAAAAGTCAAGTTAAAACCTTGGTGTTTGTGTTGGATGGTGCCCTGCGAAATGTGCCTATGGCATCGCTCTACGATGGTAAACAATATCTGGTAGAAAAGTACGCGATCGCCATCTCCCCAAGTTTACAGCTATTTGACCCCAAACCCTTACCAAAAAAACAATTGCAAGCGCTAACAGCTGGACTGAGTGAGGGACGGTTGGGATTTTCACCATTAGCTAACGTAGAACGGGAGTTAAAAGAGATTCAGTCACACCTAGGAACAAAGCTGCTACTCAATCAGCAGTTTACTTCACAGGCGCTGCAAAAACAGGTAAAATCTCTGCCCTTTAGGGTAGTTCACTTGGCGACTCACGGACAGTTTAGTTCTAATCCCGACAAGACATTTATTCTCTCCTGGGATAAGCAGATCAAAGTAAACGATCTGAGTGAATTTTTGCGAATTAGAGAGGAAAACGGCCTGGAACCGATAGAATTGCTAGTATTGAGTGCTTGTCAAACAGCAAGTGGGGATAATCGCGCCGCCTTGGGATTAGCTGGTGTAGCTGTCCGTGCTGGTGCACGTAGTACCCTTGCTTCCCTGTGGAATGTAGACGATGAGTCTACCGCAGTACTTATGAGCCACTTTTACCGAGAATTAGCCAAAACGCCTAATATCACTAAAGCTGAGGCACTGCGTCATGCTCAACTAGCCTTGTTGCAAAATCCTAAATACCAACGTCCAAGATTTTGGGCTCCTTATACTCTTTTGGGAAATTGGCTGTAGGAGCTTGAGGTTTACAACAATCAACTATCGGTTCTGCAGCAAGATTTTGCAAGCCTACAGATCCCAATAAACTAGCCCAATCGCTAGCTAAGTTAGCATCCTGCGGGGAACTGCGACGAAGATTAGCTAGAGTAGTCAGCGCTTCGTACCAAATACCATTCGCAGCATAAAGCTCAACCTGCTGTCGTGGTGTTGCTTTGTCTAACTGAGTCTTAATAGTAGGGTTGAGTGTTAACAGTTGCACTTTCCCTTCTACAGAAGTGATAAATTCATTGTCCTGCTTGCAGTAGATGTTGAAATACCAGTGATACAACTTGCCAATTTTGATCTCATAAGACGTGGGTGGGAGGGAAACGCTAACTACTCCCGGTGTTCCCATCAAAGGAGTTTTGTATATAGTTTGGCTCTTTTCATCTTCTATCACTAACTTTGCATAGACAGAGTCAGATTTATAAGGAACATAAAACCACAAGGTAGGACGCTTTTGGGTTGTCAATCCTAAAACCAATTGTTCCTTGGAATATTCAGGTGCTAAGGCTGTTAGTACCTTGTCACTAGACTGCGTATTTTGTAGACTGACATCAGAACAACCACGATTTCCGCCTGCTTTACGTTGACTTGGTGCACCAATGTTTGGTGGTGGTGGGGGTGTGTTAAAAGTTAATTGTTTTTTAGATTGTCTACTAGCGTTTAAATTTAGGGGCTTGGTAGATTGTGCTTGTACTGGAGCAAAGCTTGCAAACGTCAAAATAATAGCCAAGGAAAGTTGAATATGCTTAAGCATGACTGGTAATGCGTAATTCATAATTAGGGATTCATCTTAATTCCCCAATTCGATAACTACCAATTACGAATTATTCTAACACTCCCGCCTGTAACAACTAAAGCAAGCGCTGATGGAACAAGTGCTACCCAACAACCTTGTATTAATAAGCAATAAGAAACACCATATAAACCCAGAATCGCGAACCCAAAGGCTAATCCACAAGGTAAGATTTTGCGGAAACGCCAAGCGATTATTCCTCCTACACAAGACCAACCGAAAACCCAAAAAAATTCGCCCCAAAAAGGTAAAACCCATAACAAGGGTCGCCCATCTAAAACTGTGCTGATAATTTGACTCACCATCTGAGCATGAAAAATAACACCCGACATTTCACTGTTATAAGGTGTGAAAAAATCATCACCTGCACTGGAAGTCGTAACGCCAATCAGAATGATCCGATTTTTAATTGCATCAGGGTTGACTTTATCCGTGAGTACATCTTTTAAGCTGACTCGTTCAGCAACTTCTCTTGGAGAAGGAGAAGAACGGTAGTTGAGTAATATTTGATACCCTCTGTCGTCAATCTTTTGATACCCACCCGTGTGCGCTCGCAACTGAGGAAACACAACTTTACCCACTTGTAAATCTCCTTGTTGAGTATACTTAACAGAAATGCCGAAAGACTCCAAATAATGGAATGCTAACCGAGCGCTGAGGGCATAGGGTGTGGTACAAGGAGATATGGAACTTGGTTGCAGCGCGATTAAATGACGACGTAGAACGCGACCTGGGTCAACAGCAAAATCACTAAACCCCTGACGCTCTATTGGAATTTCAGGAGGTGGTGCAATACCGGGTTTTTCATCGGATTCTCTAGCTTCGCAAATAGCAAAGAAGCGATCGCTTTCCCGCAAACGACTTGCTAAATCTAAATATTTGGAATTTACAGGAAAATATCGGTAAATATCTAAGCCAATAGCTCGTGGTTGATAGTACTCCAGTTTTTCCAAAAGTTGCGCTAGAGCCAAATCCGATAGTGATCCAACTCTGTGCTGTTGTTCTTTTAGTTGAAAATCTTCTTCGGTAATTGTAACTATTAAAATCCGATTATCTTGTTTTTCAAGCGGTCTTTGCTGTAGTAAATGGTCGAAAGCTTGCAACTCCCATCCTTGTAAGATCCCTAGCCAGCGCACCCCCATCAGCAAGCTGGTGACGAGAAAACTCAAAATTAAAACTGCTGTAAAATTGAGTTTCCGTGAGCGTTGAGGAACCGAAGGGCGTTGATGTTCTTCCTTAATTTTATCTCGCAACACTTTCCAGGTTGGCGACATCTCGGCAGGATTTTGGCAGATCACTGGTAACCAACTTGCACCAGGAAAATCACTTTCTAAACCCTGCAACTTTTCCCGTGCTTCTCGCACCGCTAAATATAACGGTTTACCTCTAGCAAACTCTTTAAGAAAGTGCTTCAAAAATTCCTGCGCTACCCTATCTGGTACAGGGAATCGCATGACAATGATTTGAGGAATATGTAAATCCTGTAATTGCTGGGCTAATCCCAACCCATCACAAGAGTTAAAAATTGCCAGTTGTAACCCGCCATCTATAGCTTTCTTCAAAGCATTTTTTAATTGGGTAACCGTTAATCTTTCAGTAGGATTTATATATAAATAACCTGTTTCCGTGATATCACCGTCTTCACCGGCCACATTTAGTGTTGTAGAACTATGTCCTGCAAAAAACAGAATGTCCCATCCCTGTTTATGCCAAAGTAGTTCATCTAATTGTTGGCGTTTTGGTTCTACTAAAAAAACCGTTTTAGCATCTGGCAATCTCGACAACAACCTTCTATCAGCATCAACATCAATTCCTGTACTATCACCCAAAATAGCTAATATTCTTACTTGAGGAGCAGAATTTTTTGTCTGAATTCCTGGCTCAAACTCAATAGCACTTAAAGCTACTTCTGCTTGAGGATAATCTCTAAAAAAACGCCAAATATGCCAAGGTAGTTTTCTTAAGAAGTTGTCTTCAGTTTGGATAATAACGCGAATTTCATCGTCAGGAGCTAATTGCACTCTTAGCTGGCGGTCAATATGACGGAAATCGTCATAATCAAGCCAATTATCAATTTGATTTTGTAACTGGTCACATATCTGATAAAACTCAGCATCCGAGACATGAGTCACGTCAACTTCATCAATTTCTATGTCGTCATCGTGTTGCTGTTGTTGACGCAAGCCGATATTTATCGAGCGAGCTTCGTATAGTAAATCATAAAGCAATTGCCAACGACAATAGAGATTATAAATTTCAGTTGCAGCAGGTAAACTTCCTTGAAATTGGCTTCTTTTGGGATGACTCTCTTGCTGTAGATGATTTTTTGATGGCTGATCCCAAAATAACTGAACAGTCACAAAGGGAAAACCTTCTTGTAAAGTACCCCTTCCTAAATTGAAGATAACTAACTTACTCATTTTTGTCATCGTGTGGTGATCAAACCACGAATTCTTCTATAATGCTAAAATCGTTGATAGCTACTTGAATTTTAAAACTTTTCCCTATGGGACAAGTGAATCGTTTGAGTTGAATAAAGTTATCTTGACTGCGAGATGTAAACTCTTGGAGAGTTTTTCCTGCTCGTGAAACTAAAGCTAGTTTGATATTAGGTGGTAGGTAAGTTTCTCCGCTAGCGGGATGTAGCTGCACGCGAATACCTACTTTTTGCTCATCCTCCCATGCTAGACCAATCAGCATTGCAACCGATTGACTTCCTAACTGCATTCCCAAATCAATTAGCTTGATTGCTTCAACAGATTTCTCTTTCAAAGCCACTTCACGTTGTCTGAAAGCCAAAGCTAAATTAAGAGATTCTGTATTCGTAAGTGCATTAATAGATTCCCAACCAGACTCGAAAATGTTTTGAAACCAATTGCTTAAATTATTGGTAACTGAAGAATTTTTAGCAGCAATAAAACGACCTATTCTGCGGTGGTACAACTGAATACGCCATTCATTATTCTCTAGTAGAGCAGCCCATTGCTCAAAAGTTACATCTGCTTGTAATCGCGGAAAATAAAGAGATGGGTCACCTAAGATCTGCAATAATTGTTGTGCCTCGGTTTTGGATAAACTTGGCAATTTTGGGATTTCCTCTTTTGTATACAATTCCATCATCACTAGCATCACTGTAAGGTTTTTAGTTAAATTCTCTACTGGCATTATGTAAGTGCGATCGCACTTGTTATATTTACCTTGTTGCTTTATCTGACGATGAGTGGTAAACCCGCATACTTTCATCCAATACTCATCATCATGTACCCCCAGATTAACCTGCACCGCCAGGTAATAATCACCTGCAAGGGTAGGAATATCTATCCACTCTTGAGGTACACACAACTCTTCTAAATCCATTGTTTCACTAGGGATAAGCACTATTCGCTTCTCACCCACCTGAATAGCTGTACCACTGATCACTTCCCAAAAACTGGGTAAGCTATCCTCTGTTGGGTAAATTGAAGGTTTAGATACAGGTTCTTCTGCTAGCCAGTCTGTCAGCCAGTCGAGGAAGGTGTACAAGCAAACTCTATTAAGATATGTATTGTAACGAGCTAGAGTATTAGAATACTCCTGCGCTTGTTCCCAAGCAAGATTTTGCTCTACTGATGAAATGTTTAGCTGTAACTGGTTCAAAAAAGTAGTTTCTAACTCATTTAAATATGACATCAGTTCAACCTCATTATTTTAAGGAATACAATATTTTTAACGATTCTTCTAACAGAGCATTAATGACTTCTAAAGAGACAGCTTTAGTTCGGAAAATTTCTATTTTTGAAACTCCTAATTTAGGAGAAGCTGATCTCACTACACTTTTCAATACTTTTTGCAACCATAATTGTAAATATTCATTGATCATCCGGTCAATCTCTTGGATTAAAGCAGCTTCTAATTTAGATTTATTTCTTAGAAGTATCTCCCCCAGTTCCGGTTGACTAATACCGAGCTGATTGGCAATTATTTGTTCATCCAGTTTTTGTCCATAGGTAAGCCGTAATACCTCTTGTTCTTGTGGTTCAAGTTTCTTTATTGCCTGAACCAAAGCAACATGAATCAAATCTGATTTTAGGGGAGCTTGGTAGTTACCAACTAGCCATCCTGTAACATATTGGTTCACCCATTCAGGAGGTTTACTTAATTGACATAGAGTTTTCAGGAGTTTAATTTCAATTGTTTGTAAGCGACGTGCAATTGCACCCTGAGTAACTTCAAGTCTCTCTGCTATCTGTTTTTGATTCAATCCAATTCCATAATAAAGGAGTAGTATTTCCTGCTGCTCCCGTTTCAAAGAAAGCAACTGCTCTTGCAAAGCTAACTCAGATTGCTTTACTGTTCTTCCCTGATTTTCGACAGAATCATTTACTTGACTATGTTCTAAAATTTCTGGAGTATCTTCAAACTCAGCTTCATAGCCTTTTTCTCGAAGTGCATCAAGAGAAAACTGTGGCGTAATTGATTTGGGGTAATTGTGTAAGGCAGTAATACAAATTTCCATCCAATCTTGTAGTTGCTTGCCTGTTATTTTTGCACCAGTAGAAACTTCATGAGGTACACCAGGTAACAACATTTGAGCGTTGTAGTATTCAGCTGTTAAAGCAAAATCTCCGCTATCAGGTTTAGGCCACTTTTCTCCCGTTCTTTTAGTTCTATTTTGAACTTTGTTCATCTGATAAACTTGTTGAAAATATTTTCGAGCAAAGAGAAATCTAGAAACTTCAGGTTCATACACTCCTGCTCTCACAAGCGCTTCTTTCAGTTCTTTATTGCTTTTTTGATGTAACAATCGCCATCTAGAGAATTTAGCAACATACGCCTCATTTTTTATAGTGTTTATCAAAATGTTTGAAATATAAGTGTCAAAAGAATAATTATCTGAGTTATATTTAGTTAATATTTGTCTAAATTTGAGAGTGTCATAAATTAAACATCTAGAATAAAATATATATTCTTCCCAAGATTTAGCTCCGTCATCTTTCGCGACTTGAACAGCAGACCAATAGCAACTTTCTTCACAGTAAACTGCTAAGTGTTCCCATGCTTTTTGTACTCGGTTATTTGGTTCCCATTCTTCCTTTTTTGGTAGGTCATTGAGAGCCATATCTATCCAGAACTGTACTAAGGAAACATAATCGTGCTGACTTAATAATGATGCAAACTTTTCATGTTGATTTTTGTATAACTCTATATTACGTTGCAAGTGCGGTTCAAATTTCCATTTAATTGTTAAGCGACCCTGATCACTTTCTACAGTCATATACATAGAAAATTTATCAACTAGGTTTTGACGGTTGGGTAGTCTGGGTACACTGGTATACATCGTAACCTCTTATTTGTGTGTGCAGGCTAAAGGGGAATATTTCTACATAAGCACTCTACAGGTTTGATGTTTAGATTCATGTTTAGGGACATATGCAACATCGTCTGAGATCTTGTCATCTATATTCTTCTAGATCGTACTGGAACTCGTTAGCCAAAGTGGTTCGATGGTAATCAAGGTTTACTATTTACTTACTTATTAGTACTATTTATGACCTTTTATGAGGTTTTTTTCTAAATCTTGTTATGAGGGGGTTTTTAACTTGACGTAGTAAGATGTTTAGTCACTTTAAGCAGAAAAATTCCAAGAAAATACATAACCACCTCATATTTCTTCAACACTCTTCCTAATGTAATCAATAGCAAAGTGAGTCTCAAACTTATGACTTACTACTTAACAGACAAACTAATCACAAAATAGGTAAAAAAATGAACAAAAAATTTATGGCGATCGCTCTAGCTTCCGTGCTTGCTGGTACACTTTGTTCCTTCAACTCTGCAAGCGCCCAAAGGTTTACTACTCCAAATGATGCCGAAGATACCAGTGGAGTGACTCAAAATGCTATCGGCGGGGCTGATGCTCCTGGAGTTCGTCTTGCTGCTTTCATAGATGGTAATCTTGGTGGAGGCACCGTAGTTCGTAGCAAAGGTGTAGCGTCTTTTACTAGTCCTGCAACTGGTCTTTTCTGTATTCGACCCAGTTCAGGCATCAACGTCAATAATATTGTGCCGATTGTATCAGTTGAGCAGTCAAAGTCTTTGGCTAATGACAATTTAGTTCAGTACCGATCTAATGGTTCCGGCTGCCCAAACGGTAACATCGCTGTCGCGACATTCCGATTTAACAATACCAGCGATGCCAGCGGTAACAAGTTTGTACAGGCAGACGGAATTGCCTTCACAATCATTGTCCCATAAAGCAGGAGTCAGAAATCAGAATCAATCTCGTTTGATGTGGATCTCACTCCGACGAGATTGAATACAAAGCTCTTATTCTTACTAACATAGCAATGATAAACACAATAAAGCCAGACTACATAAATTTTATCTCTAATATCAACAAACCTCCAAGCATGTTGATTGAGTTGATTAAGGAAGGGGTGATGTTAGTTTCTCAAAATTTACAACCCGTTTACCTAAACTCAAAAGCTAGAGAAATTTCTCAACAACTCCGGCAAACTAATTATCACTCACACACTCTACCTCCCGTCATTTCTGATATATATTATCGATTAACGAAAAATCTCAATTCTGAAGATAAAATTTTCATAATGGAGTACAAAGTTGCTGAGGAGCGAACTATTCGTATTCGCGCCTGCAACTTAAATCTTGAAGTTGACGATGAATTTAGCGCAGTGCCTGAAAATCGGCGATGGGTATTGTTTTTCCTGGAAGACCGCAGTGCAAGCTTGCAAGAAGAACTCTGGATAGAGCAGAAAAAATACGATTTGACTGAGCGTGAAACGGAGATATTGAATTTCTTATCACAAGCATATACCTATCAAGAAATTGCAAATCTGCTGCAAATTAGTTTGAACACTGTGAAGTTTCATGTGAAAAATATTTATGCAAAAAAACGTGATTTTTTAGGAAAAAACAAAATCTCTTTTGAGATAAAAAAATAACAAAATTACTACTCTATTGTGTGGTTTAAATGCTAGCAACTAATGGATAAAACATAAGAAGTAAGCTAATTTAAACCACTAGGTTTTCCAGCACTATTTAAATACAGAAAGGAAAATGTAATTATGAATCTGAAATTGAATTATCCTCAAAGAATGTCAGTAAAATCTGATTCATCACCGACCAAGTCATGGCAAGCTCTTAAGCAGTATTTTCAACAATATGTAGACCCTATCGAGCAAGTTGAAAAACTCGCATTTGAAGCCTTTGAAAATAAAGGAAGTCTTGCTTGGCGAAAGATTCAGTTTCTTTTATTTGACATGAACTTGCGCTTAATACGAGAGGGGTTTGGGTTAGGAACTTCCCGCTTCCTTAGAGAATGGGAACTTCGCCACCTGATTGAACAGATTGAGCAGCAGTATCTACCTCAGGAAGAACTTCCTACAGAAATCATAACTGTTGAAGCTTTTATGCCATGGCTCAAAGAACGTATTAGCCAGCATCGTGTCAACCATCATCCATTATTTAACCTGTTTGATCATGATGATTTGAGCAATGAAGAAATCCGCTACTTCCTTGCCAACTACCGAGTCAACATGCAACGCTTTCACCTGCACGTTGCTGCCTTCAGCTTAATTGTACCCTTTGAGATGCGCGAAGAACTTTATGACAATCTCTATGACGAGTTTGGTCAAGGTGATTTTACCCAGGCTCATCCCAATTTATTTGAACCTCTAATGGATTACTTTGGCGGAGCGCGGGAAGAGGATATCAATCCAGAAACTTGTCACCTGCTCAACACCAAAATTAATCTCTGCTGGTTTGCTGATGGACTGCATTATGGTATTGGTGGAATGGGAGCTTTAGAATTGGCAATTCCCCTACAACAACGCCGAATACTTGCACACCTACGACGTCGCGGCTTGAGTGAAGACATGGTGAAATTCTTTGTCGTTCACTGCGAACTCGATGAAGATCACGGGGAGGGATGGTTTGCTGCGGGAATGCCTTACATGCATACCATTGAAGATTTGCGAAAGGTATTCTCTAGTGCAATGCGGATGCTCGAAGCCAGAGCCGGAGTCTATGACGGTATTCTCAACGGCATTCTGGAACGCCGCAACTAAATCAACAAATGATTCTCTGTCACCTAAATGCTTTGTGTCGCGGTCGAAATTATCAAAGCCGAGGTCTATGTCTTTGCCATTAAAACTTAAGCATTGGTGACAGTACCTAAGTAAATAAAAAGGAATACAAGCTATGCCGCTAATAACACTAAGGGCTAATAAAATCTTTTCGGAGAAGATCACGAGAAGCCTTGCTGAAAGTTTATCTCTGGTAACAGAGAGGATTCTTCGGAAAAATAAAAACTTAATAGTTATTCGTTTTGAAACTTCTACTCAGCAAGCGCAATGGTTTGTAGGCGGTGATCTTAAAAGAGATGATGTAGCAATTTTTGAGTTGAGCATTATTGTAACAAAAGGAACAAATACCGATGAAGAAAAAGCTGAGTGGATAGCAGAAGCCTGGAGATTGCTGACAGAATCTCTTGATAATGCACTCTATCCCAATTATATTTCGATTCAAGAAATCGACGAAAAAAGCTGGGGTTATAACGGTCTTACTCAGAAAAAAAGAAAAATTAAATCAGCATAAATATGGAGAAGTAAATGTTAGAGAATAGCCAAATATCAAAAATATCCTCATCGGGATACAACGGCAAAAAGAAAAGTGACGGTCTTATTCCAGCAAGCCGTCAATTGATGAGCAATGGTCAAGTAAAGTTTGAACCATTTCCATACTATTCCATCAATGACAGGGTATTTAAATTGTCAGGTATGGAAAATGTTTCTTTACCTACTGATCTTGAGTTCGTACCATATCAACTAGATGTCAGAAAAGGTGTTGAGATTCACACAATCTTTAGTCTAGTAGACCAAGATCCTCAAGGTCCCGATGCTGCAATTCTTAAATATGAGCCTGGGGCGTTTGTTGCCTTGCATGAACACATAGGATATGAAATGGTTCTAGTGTTAACTGGGGATTATATTGAGAATGGAGTTACCTTCTTGCCGGGATCATTAATACTTCGCTCACCAGGCACCTTTCATACAATGGCATCCATCAATGGATGCACTATCCTGGCTACGCGTTATATTAAGGTCAAGCAGAGACCTGATTTATGGAATGAGTTTGCTTCAGGTAACGAAGACGTTCAGCCTGTTTAACGATAGCCATGTGCAAAGTACTCTGATCGGTGTGGTCAGAGTACTAACATCTTCAATGATGAATTATGACATTTTAACCGCGTACTATATCGTTTTATATTAATAGGGTAAAACCCATGCATTCCTATGTACCATTGAGTCCAACCACTTTCTTAGAGCGCAGTGGTCGGGCATTTCCTCAACGAAGCGCTATTATCTACCCTGATGGAATAGTGACTTACGCCGAGCTATTGCATAGATCTCGCTGTTTAGCACAACTATTGAAGCGGCTCCAGGTGGGCTACGGCGATCGCGTTGCTGTCCTATCAGAGAACAACCGCCAAATCATCGAAACTCACTTCAGCATTCCAGCCATCGGTGCCATGATCGTCATGCTCAATCCTTGGTTGGCACAGCAGGATCTCTTATCTCTGCTAGACTATTGCCAAGCAAAAGTCTTGATTGTGGATGCTTCCTTAAGTGAGAAAATCCTCCTTAACCCTCAGGTTAACCTTTCCCACTTGCAACAAGTTATCGTTATTGATGGTGCTGTGAACCCAATTTATTCTGGAGTTCTCGACTACGAAACCTGTCTGGCAGGTGAAGATGGAGATTTTATGCTTGATCAAACTGTTGTTAGCGAACTGGATCCCCTCGCCATCAACTTTACTTCTGGTACCACTGGTCGTCCAAAAGGGGTGATGTGCAATCATCGAGGCGCTTACCTAAATGCACTCGGACAGGCACTTATGATTGGACTCAACCGAGCTTCTAAATATCTGTGGCTGCTCCCGATGTTTCATGTTAATGGGTGGGGACATATTTGGGCAAATATTGCTGTGGGAGCCACCCAAGTCTTGTTACCTGGTCACGAAATTCGAGACAGCTGTTGGGAGCTAATCCAGGCACTCTCTCAATACCAGATTACCCACCTGTGTGGTGCTCCCCGACTCGTGCGATCGCTTGCCGAAACTCCAGGCGACAAAGAAGGGTTTCAGGGGCTGACGATTACCACAGGGGGAGCAGCTCCTACACCCACGCTGATCCAGAAATTAGATCAGATGGGGGTTAACTTCATTCACCAATATGGGTTGAATGAAACCTATGGCCCCTATGTTGTCTGCGAGGAGCAAGAAGAATGGCAAACATTACCCCCCAAGAACCGCGCCCTCAAACTTGCCCGTCAAGGGGTAGCAACTATTCATGCTGGAACAGGGTTACGGGTAGTGGATGGCTCAAAACAGGATGTTGTTTGGGACGGTCGTACCTTGGGGGAGGTGATCGTAGCAGGCAATACAGTAGCGACAGGTTACTACAACAATCCAGAAGCTACTAAAAAAGCTTTTAGGGATGGGTGGTTCCACACTGGCGACATGGCAGTTATCCATCTAGATGGCTACCTGGAAATTCGCGATCGCTTGAAGGACTTAATCTACGTTGAAACCGACTATGGTTGGGAGAACATTTCCTCTATCGAGATCGAGAATGTACTGTGTCAACACGAACAGGTGCGAGAAGCTGCAGTTATTGGTATCTCACCTGAAGAGCTAGGAAAAAACTGCACTCAGCTAGTGGCTTTTGTTGAGGTAAAGGACTCTCAAGCCCTTACCGAAGAAGATTTGCGATATTTTTGTGGGTCTCAACTTGCCTCCTACAAGCAACCCCAAGTGTTTTTCTTTACCAACTTGCCCAAGACATCGACAGGCAAGGTTCGCAAGGACTTATTAGAAACAGAAGCGGTTACCAACATCAAGCTTGTTAACGGTTATCACTACGAGCAGCGGTTATCAATTAAGACCGCACCGCACACCTTGATAACTGTTAGCTAAATTTTCAGTCATTTTCTGGACAGACTTGTCTATATAAACTATCATTTTCTTGTAAACAGACTGGTCTGTATAAAGCCAACAATTACAGGTGAATATGCATGATTAAGCAATTGAGCAAGAAGATTGGTAGTACAAGAAAACTAAAGTCTTGGATAAATTTCTTTGAGAAGCTAAAAGGGGATAATACTCAATTACCTCCTAAGCATTCGGCTAGAGCAATAACGCTGGCTTGGTTAGGAGGATTTCTAGCAATAAGTGCAGTTGCGCTTCTCTCCAATACATTTTCTGTGGCACTTGTACTAGGCTCTTTTGGAGCTTCCTGTGTTTTGGTATTTGGATTTCCAGATGTACCCTTTTCACAACCACGAAATGTGCTTGGAGGTCATTTTTTCAGTTCCTTTATTGGTTTAATATGTTTGGCGCTCTTTGGGGCAACATGGTGGTCAGTTGCCATAGCTGTTGGTACTGCCATTTCTGTGATGATGTTTACCCGAACAACTCACCCACCAGCAGGCTCCAATCCAGTCATTATCTACCTTACCAAACCAGCCTGGAGTTTTTTATTATTTCCTACTGTTTTTGGGGCAATAGTTTTAATCTTTGTTGCACTTCTATATAATAATATCACTCGCGAAAGTAGATACCCGAAATATTGGTAAATTAGCCAATTGATCAAAGTATTACTTTGTATAAAGTGAGCGAATTTGATTAACGTATTGCATTCTCAAAATCTGTTCTTTAATAAATGTTTATTGAAGAACATTCATAAAAGAATAAAATAGATAGATTATGAGAAAAATAGAAATAATAAGACTACTCAAAAGTGTAGTGTATTCTCTATTATTCTAAATTAGAATAAAATAACAAAATTACTTACAGCAGCTTTTAGATAAATGAGGTAAACAGACAGTGTAAGAGCCTTTCGTAGAGTTACGCTATTCGCTCCTACATCCCTACCTCACTGAAATGGCAAAGCGCTGTAAACCAGTAGAATTATTGACTGAATCTAACAAAAAAATAAGGAGATTTTATGTCCCACGATAAAATCATTCGTGCTTGGAAGGACGAAAACTATCGACAAAGTCTCACCGAAGACGAACGGTCACAACTACCAGCAAACCCAGTAGGGATGCTTGAACTAACAGATTCTCAATTACGAAATGCTATTGGGGGAAGAAACTCTACTTATGGCGGAGAGGGAACTTGCAACTCTGGCATTATTGCTTGTACTCTTCCTATTAATTGTCCTGCAAAGCAGTAGTACAGCACTTGAGAAAAACTGACGACGTTGCTTATAGATTGCAATAATGACGAGTGGGCTAACATACCTCATTCGTCATTTCTTGTTAGTAGGTTTCGCAGCAATTTATGTAGTGCATTCTAGATATAGAGGCAAAATACCTAAAATATTTTTTTATTTATGCGGTCTGCTACCATGTGCATACTGTATGAGCTGTAAATAAAACCGCTATGCTCAGATGATTAAGTAGATTTAGAGTTAAGAAAGAATAGTAAAACTACTCAAAAGTGTAGCTTTTTTTCTAAAAATACAACTTATAACAGAATGAAGAGATTACTTATTAATTAATCTCTTTCACAAAAAAACTAACAATAATAGGAGAAAATTATGTCTCACGAAAATATTATCCGTGCCTGGAAAGATGAAGAGTTTCGTAATAGCCTAAGTAACAAAGAGCGCTCCCTGCTCCCAGAACATCCATCTGGTTTAGTTGAGCTAACAGATAGAGAACTAGGAGCTGCTGCTGGAGGCGTTCGTGATACGCTGTCTCAGTGCGAAACTGTTCGCCGTTTTTGTAAATGATGATTCAAATCTAACAAATTATCATTTTTGATTGATTAGTAACGATGGGTAGACATGGAACTACCCATCGCCCAAATAACTTCAAAATTATAAAGTTATAGCAGTTTGCTATGGGATATTTTATGGAGCCGTCAAATTTTCAAAATCCAGATTGGTACCGAGCTCTTACGCTTACTGAACGTATTGCATCATTAAAGTCTAGCCACAACAAATCACTAAAGATAGGATTTAATTCTGATATTGCTCTGCGTCATGCTAACCGCTGGAAATCACAGCCTCCTTTTGACAAGGATTCATACTTTACACAACGTCTTGCTACAGAAAACATTAGTGAAGAGGAATTTCTTCGTATTCTTGGTGAACCAATTGAAGCTGTTAGCGATCGCTACTTGAACCCCCCAGCTTGGTTAACAGAGTTAGCACAAGCCTTTTCTCGCGTTCCTGCTTCTGAACCAATGACTTTTCCAGAAGCACTCAAAGATATAGAGACAATTGGTTTTTTAGAAATAATTGAACCACTGATTAATCAAGGGCGCGATCGCCTACATAAAAATATCCAAGCATTAATCAAAACATATTCGGATTTACCATTCAATCCTGACACTATAGAAGACCTTTTATTTATTAATTTGCCAAAGCGTCTACTAATGATGTTAAGCCCCACATTAGTATTGGAATTAAACGTAGCCCGTCTGCAAGGGTTATTGCAAGGTAACACACCACAAGAAAGATTTCAAAGTTTTGTTGTGCGTCTACGTCAACCCGATGTGGCGTTAAGTATTTTACAAGAGTATCCTGTTCTAGCCAGGCAACTTACTATCTGTATTAAGCGTTGGGTTGATGTTAGTTTGGAGTTTCTTCAACGTCTGTGTAGCGATTGGGGGAAAATCCGAACAAAATTCACGCCTGACAAGGATCCGGGTGTATTAACAGAAATAAGTGGGAATGTAGGGGACAGCCATCGAGATGGACGTAGTGTTGTCATTGCCAAATTTAGTTGCGACTTTCAAATAGTTTATAAGCCGCGCTCCATGTCCCTTGATATTCATTTCCAGCAATTATTACACTGGATTAATGAAAGAGGAGAACACCCCCCATTCCGGACGTTAAATATTCTGGATCGCGGTACTTATGGATGGGTTGAATTTGTAGAAGCTCAAACCTGCACTTCTAAAGTAGAAATTCAGCGATTTTATCAGCGCCAGGGAGGATATTTAGCAATTTTGTATGCTTTGGAAGCAGTTGATTTCCACCTCGAGAATCTAATTGCATCAGGGGAACACCCAATTTTGCTTGACTTAGAAGCACTGTTTCACCCTCGCGTTGACTGCATAGATCTCAAACAAGCAGACCAGCTTGCCAATAGTATGCTTAATTACTCAGTATATGGCACTGGTTTGCTTCCTCACCGGATATGGTCAAACGATGCATTTCCAGGGGTTGACATTAGCGGTTTGGGAGCAACAGACGGGCAATTGAGTCCTCACGAAGTACCGCGTTGGGAAGGAGTGGGAACAGATGAAATGAAACTTACTCGCAAGCGCGTAGAAATGCCAGGAGCGCAGAATTACCCAACTTTTAACGGCGAAAAAGTTAACGTGGTAGATTACACTGAAGCGATCGCCAACGGATTTACCAGCTTATATCACCTGCTATTACAGCATCGGGATGAGTTGTTGGCTGAGAATGGATTACTAGCTAACTTTGCTAAGGACACCGTGCGAGTCATTATTCGAGCGACCCGTACCTATGCTATGTGCGAGAGCGAGAGTTTTCATCCCGATGTGCTGCGTAACGCCCTTGATCGCGATCGCTTATTGGATCGGCTATGGCTAGGAGTTGAGCATTTTCCTGACCTAGTGCAATTAATCCCTAGTGAGCGTGAAGACTTGCTCAAAGGCGATATCCCCATATTTACAACTTACCCTGAATCAAACGATCTCTGGACAAGCTCTGGTCAGCAGATTGTCGATTTTCAAGGTCGACCCAGCTTGATTTCTGTGCAACATCGGGTGCAACAGCTTAGCGAAGATGATTTAAAGCGGCAACTTTGGATTATTCGTGCGTCTCTCACATCGCTTTATCTTAGTACAATAGGACAAAAGGGAAATTCTACTTACCCACTGATTGAATCGGAAATTGTTGCTGATCGCGATCAATTGTTAGCCACCGCTCAAGGAGTAGGCGATCGCTTGAACGCATTAGCTTTGTGGGGTGAGGAGGATGTTTCTTGGATTGGCTTAACTTTGGTTAATGAACACAACTGGTCTCTTACCCCACTTGGATACGATCTCTACGATGGAATGCCTGGTGTGACAATGTTTCTAGCTTATTTGGGTGCAATCACCCAAGAGGAACGCTACACTAAATTAGCCCGCGCTGCCTTAAATACGTTACGGCATCAAATAGAGAGAAATCGCTCATTCATTACCCAAATTGGTGCCTTTAATGGGTGGGGAGGATTAATCTATACTTTCACACACTTGGGTCAACTATGGCAGCAACCCGAACTCATTAACGAAGCAGAAGGATTTGTTGACTTTCTTCCAACCTTAATTGAGCAAGATGAAGTATTAGACATCATTGGTGGTGTAGCTGGTTGCATCGGTTGTTTGCTCACACTCTATCGATGTAAGCCATCTGAGCGAACGTTAAATGCTGCTATTAAGTGTGGCGATCGCCTGCAGGCTCTTGCCAAACCGATGAAGCACGGAATTGGATGGCTCGTAAAAGGTATTGCAGAAAAACCACTAACAGGTTTCTCTCACGGTGTGGCAGGTATTGCTTGGGCGCTGCTGGAATTAGCTGCAGTTACTGGGCTTGAGCAGTTCCGAACAGCAGCGATGGATGCGATCGCTTACGAGCGGAATCTTTTTTCTCCCACCGCATTGAATTGGCCGGATCTGCGCCATTTTGAAACTTCGGTTAGGACAGGGAATCAAGGGCAGGTTTCATTTATGACAGCGTGGTGCCACGGTGCACCTGGGATAGGATTAGCACGCCTTCAGTGTTTGCCGTACTTAGATGATTCAAAGATCCGCTCAGAAATTGATACTGCTCTCAAGACTACGCTGTCTCAAGGATTTGGTAGCAATCATTCCTTGTGTCATGGCGATCTCGGTAATCTCGAACTGCTGTTACAAGCAAGCGAAATTTTAGGGGAACCGCAATTACGTTCTCAGGTAGATCGCTTAGCAGCTATTATCCTCAATAGTATCGCTCAGCATGGTTGGCTTTGCGGAATACCTGGTAGAGTGGAATCCCCTGGACTGATGACTGGACTAGCAGGGATTGGTTTCGGACTGCTGCGTCTGGCAGAACCGAAACGCGTACCCTCAGTACTAGTGCTGGAACCCCCAACTCTCCACGAAGAGGTGGTGAAATCTCAGCACTTAGAAGAAACATTACTGCAAGTAACAAGACCTGCAACATGAAACGCTCACGTCGCTCAATCTTTCGCGATGATGCAGTTCGTCGCTATGTAGAAAGCAGAGAAAAGTCGGTTTTACCAAGATTGGTTTCTCCACGGATGTTTATTTACCTGTGGTTTCTGTTGGGGTTGCTCTTAATAAGTAGTATTGTTGCTTGGTTCAGCAAAGTACCTGTGTATGCTTCTGGCTCAGCAGTCGTTGTGCGGTGGAAGAGCAAAAAAAACACTTCTGGAAATATTGTTGTCGCCGCTTTTTTCCCACCTCAGTATCTCCCAAAGTTACAAACAGCCCAAAAATTGTTTCTGCACTTTGACGGAATGAGTGTCAACGGAGCTTCTCGGGGCGAGAATCGTTTAGAACGCTCGGTCATTTTTGTGAAGCCAGAGATTAGTAGCCCTGATGTTGTTCACAAACAGTTTGCTCTTGATTCTGGAGCAGCACAAAACATTACTCAGCCAGTAGCAGCAGTTGTTGCACAATTGGAGCCTATATCTACAGGGCTGACTGGTTCTACATACTTGGGCAGTGTTGGTCGTGCTGATGTTGAAGTTGGTAAAGCTAGAGCTGTATCTCTTTTACCACTGATTGGACATTTTTTTGAACAGTGAATCATGAGTACTTTCTGGACAACACAAAAAATCAAACCACGGTTTAAGGTAATGGGCTTGCGACTTAAACATTTAATCTCGCTTGCACGCTGGATAGGAACTCTGCACGCTCATCAGCGGCGAGTTCCTGTCAAGCTGCAATTAAGTTCAATGGAGTGTGGTGCAGCCAGTCTCGCCATGATTCTCAGCTACTATGGCAGGCAAACACAAGTTTCTGAATGTCGAGAGTTGATTGGCATTGGTCGAGACGGTGTTACTGCTGAAACTCTTGCAAGAGCTGCGCGTACTTATGGGTTGCAGGTGAAAGCATATTCCGTAGAAGATCTTGCGGATTTTAAGTATGTGCAACTACCGGCGATCGCCCATTGGAACTTCGATCACTTTGTCGTCGTAGAGCATTGGTCACCAAAGCAGGTTGAGATCGTCGATCCAGCTAGCGGGCGATATCGCTTGACCAGCCAAGAATTTGATGCTGGCTTTACAGGCGTTGTATTGACTTTTGAGCCTGGTCTTCAATTTCAATCCTGTCGCCCAAAAGCCCAACTATCGTGGCACAACAGTTTAGCCCAATATGTTTTCCATACACCCGGGTTACTGTTACAAATTCTTGGCACCTCCCTCTTGTTACAGATCTTCGGGTTAGCGCTGCCGATCTTGACCCAAGTGTTGATAGATCGTGTCTTGCCGCTTCACATAACTAGTGTAATGCCTATTCTCGGTATAGGAATGCTTATCCTGGTTCTAACGCAGATGGTGACCACTTATTTGCGGGCAGCACTTCTAATTTACTTGCAAGGGCGCGTTGACGCGCGTATAATGCTTGGCTTCTTCGACCATTTGCTTTCACTCCCTTTTCGCTTTTTCGAGCAACGAACAACTGGTGACCTCTTGATGCGGCTTGGAAGCAACGCCACGATTCGGGAAACTCTGACCAACCAAACCCTATCGATAATTCTAGATGGCGGTTTTGTCTTGGGGTACCTAGTTTTAATGCTTCTTCAAGAGCCTTTTTTTGGCATCATGGTTCTGATTTTGGGAATGTTGCAGATTGTACTGGTCTTTGGCACAAATCGTCGGGTGCACGACTTAATGCAGCGCGAGGTATTAGCTCAGGCAGAATCTCACAGCTATTTAGTCGAAGCCTTAACAGGAATTATGACTCTTAAAGCCTCTGGAGGAGAAAATCATGCTTTTGATCACTGGTCTGATCTGTTTTTCAAGCAATTGAATGTCTCCTTACAGCGAAGCCATCTAGCTGCTGTTATCGACACAGCAATGTTGTCCCTGCGTACTTTTTCACCCCTATTTTTATTATGGATTGGGGCGCTAAGAGTATTGGACGGAACGATGGGCTTGGGAACAATGCTGGCGTTAAATGCGATCGCGACTTCATTCCTATTACCTCTAACAACCCTTGTATCAAATGCTCAACGCTTACAACTTGTGGGCGCTCACCTTGAGCGGCTTACCGATGTTTTAACAACAGATCCAGAGCAAGAGTTGCTTTCAGTTCAAACTGCACCGCTACTAACAGGTCGAATCGAATTAAACCAGGTGAGTTTTCGCTACGATCCAAATGCCCCACCAGTCTTGCATAATATCTCACTCACAATTGAACCTGGGCAAAAAATCGCTTTGGTTGGGAAATCTGGATCGGGAAAAAGTACACTAGCTAAGCTTTTACTTGGGCTTTACGTACCAACAGCCGGGGAAATTTTTTATGATGGTATGCCCTTACAAGCACTAAACTGGCGTACATTGCGGAGTCAATTTGGTGTTGTACTCCAAGAGCCATTTCTTTTCAGCGGTTCTATCCGCCAAAATATTGCTGCTAATAATCCCAGTCTTGGTTTTGGGCAAGTAAAAGCAGCAGCACAGCTTGCGGCTATTCATGAAGATATTATGCAATTTCCAATGGCTTACGAAACAAGAATTGCTGAAGGAGGTAATGGACTATCTGGGGGACAACGCCAACGTTTAGCGATCGCGCGTGCCTTGGCTTCAAAACCTGTTATTCTCTTGATGGATGAAGCGACAAGTCATTTGGACAGCATCACTGAGAGTTTAGTCGAACAAAACTTGAGCAAGATCTCATGCACTCGGATTGTGATTGCTCATCGGTTGAGTACTATTCAGAATGCAGATAACATCATAGTCCTTGATAGAGGAACAATCGTTGAACAAGGTAGACACAAGGATCTCCTTGCTCAAAATGGATATTATGCCTCACTCGTACTGCACCAAGCCAACCTTGCCGAATCAAACGCCTAACCAGCCCTGTCGCCTTGCGTCGAGATTATTTACATTTACAGTACAATTCTATGTGACCAAAGCAATGCTATCCTAGATTGTCCCGTAAGGGAGATACGGATCTTTTGTCTTCTGGCTGTTTATACAATACAACTTTTTTGAGTGTAGGTGGAATTGGCGATGATAAGCTTTTGTATATTAGCTATTATTTGGGGCTTGGGGTCTATTGTCTGGGTAGAATTGGTACGGGATCTATATCATGTCCTAGCTCATATTAGTCCATTTTTGTATCGGCAGCATGTGTGGCATCATCGTGTCTTTTCCAGAGATTTCACATTTGCAAATGCTACAACTTATCGTCAAGCACAGTGGCGTAACGATCTGCCGGAATGTTTAGTAATGATGCTGTTTACTCTAGTACCCTGGTGGGTAAGCTGTCAATGGACACCTGTTTATAAGTGGGCAACATTATCTGGAAGTCTCTACACACTGGTATTTCTTGTATCCTGTGTAGCGCGTGGTAGTGGTAGCGAATGGGCTCAAAAGACGACAGATGCAACTCACAGACCAGGTGCTTTCATGTCTCCTCCAGGAGATTGGTTTGTAAATCGACCTTATCACTGGCGGCATCACTTTGATGATGATCATGCTTATTATTGTAGTACTTTCACTGTGTTAGATAAGCTAATGGGTACCGCGCTATCGTTTAAAGGCAAGACAGTCGCAGTGACGGGAGCTTCTGGAACCTTGGGGCGATCGCTACTTCTACACCTTCACCAAGGGGGTGCAAAAGTGATGGCGTTGACTTCAAAGTCGGAATCGGTTACTTTGACGATAAATGACGAACCTCTAGCTGTAAAAACCATTACCTGGCAAACTGGTTGTGAGGCTCAACTAGCTGAGCAGTTGAAGAAAGTAGATATTTTAGTAATTAACCATGGCATTAATGTGAGGGGCGAAAGAACTTCAGAAGCCGTCTCACAATCTTATGAGGTGAATACATTTTCTGCTTGGCGGCTAATGGAGATCTTTCTGAGTACTGTCCGTACCAATGAGGATATGGCTCTTAAAGAAGTATGGATAAATACATCTGAAGCAGAGGTGAACCCCGCTTTTAGCCCTCTGTACGAACTTTCCAAACGCACTTTGGGAGATTTAGTGACATTACGCCGTTTGGATGCTCCATGTATAGTGCGAAAACTAATTTTAGGACCATTTAAAAGTTCTCTCAATCCTATTGGAGTCATGTCCAGTGATTGGGTAGCGCGACAGATTGTGGCTCTAGCTCGACGTGATGCCCGTAATATTATTGTGACAATTAATCCATTAACTTATCTACTGTTTCCAGTGAAAGAGTTTTTTGTGGCGATGTATTTTAAATTTTTCACCCACCCGGCTAGAGATGTTTAGCTCAGGAGCTTAATTAAATATAGAAAGACGACTTTAGAGGTCTTTAAAGTAACACCAACAAAAGCGTGTTCACGCTTTTGTTGGTGTTATTCTCCTGACCTGTATTCTGAAATCTGACTCCTTCTTTAAAGACGATTAGACTAAGCAACCAAATGATGAGGCGAAATCTGGAAAAAAGCAGCCAATTCTTGAACCTGATTTTCAGTGAGTTGACGTTTACCGTTCAAGATATCTAATACAGTAGACTCGCTTCCACATATGTGAATCAAATCTTTAGGTTGAAGATTTGATTCCTCTAACAAAGCTTTCAGTAATTCAGTACCTTTAAGAGTAGGCATCGGTTCATATTTTTCTTCGTAATCATATACGAGAGTTCCCAGCACCTTCAGATAGTCTCTATCATCTTGTGTTATATTTTCCTTATCGAGAATAGAATTAATCCGGTTCTGCGTGGCAATTAACTCAGCCTCATTAGTAATTGGACGGGGCGGAAATCTATTAATTAGCTCCATGTAGTAGCTGCTAGGACTTTGTAAACCAATCGTCATTTTTCCAATTCTCCTTATCATATTCCGCATGAGTAAGCACAGAGCGGACAAATGCTATTTGGTAAGCGTAATCTATATATGTGATAAGCCGATAATTATTGCCACTAATATTGAAAACCGTGAAATTACCAACTGGATCTGCGGAAGGAAATACTTGGCGTAAGTTGTTCAAGTTTTGAAAATTAGAATCAGATATGCGCTAATACCATAATAACAGTCCGAATTGAGCATTGGAATGTTTTTCCCAAAATTCCCTTAGCGTTCTTTTGCTAATTACACGCATTATAACTTACCATATCTTCTATGCCCGCTACTAGTATACTCTGCAACGATTTTACCGGGAGCATCCCAGTTTTTATTTAGCGAGCAAAGATTAATCCATTAAGATAGGCACAACGGTGAGCCAGAACTTGAGGAACGTTCTCAACATTCCATTGTGCGCCAGAAATTTGAGTTCGACGATCAATTTGTTTTACGGTAGATTCAATTGCACCAGATCCAATAGAACAAATTTGCTCGGCTTGATAATACTGGTAATTAACAATACGGTGTCGATGTTTCTCCAGATAAGCACAGAAGTTCTCTGCTTGCTTTAGTGTGCACTCAGCGAAACACGCGATGCCTGCGGCGGGCTACGCCTACGCATCATCAACTCGTCCTTGCCACAGGTGGTGTTTAGCAGTGTTGATCCTTTGCATTGAACCACCAACCTTATAAAGATTTTCCATGAGGTGGAACCAATCGAGAATTTCGCGTCGCTCTATTTCAGGTGTAAATTCGCGAACAATGTTCCAGACTCCATCATGCCCATCCCCAAGACAAGTGAGAATTGGAGCCAACGCTTGGTGGTTTACCCAATCAATCAGAAGATCATTTTGTTGAAATGAAGCTGCCATAGCCAGCAAGTCATGTAGACAAACAGCTTTATAGCCTTTCCACTCAGATGGTTTTCCGGTTGCTGTGCGGATGCGGATGTTCCCCCCATCAACACTTAATTCCTCAACCATTGATTCTACCTGTGGCAGTTCAAAATTTTGACGGTGTACCAGTCGCTGTTGTACACTTTTGGAGACTTCTATTCCAGTTGCATATTTCACATCTTCTGTTGCACGTTCGTATGATACCGCAGCACTTGCTCTCAAACAGCAGGCTTCTAGATATGGACTTAATTGACTATGAGGTTTAAGTTCCAGCTTTTGTGCTTGGGAACTCGTTATTGGCAATTTTCCGATAATGCTTTTTACGAATCGTTTATGTCCTGTTTTTTCTCCTGTGACATTTTCGATAAAAAAACCCCAACAGTAGGCATTACATGTTCTTGCATTTGAGTGCGTACTACTTCTTCTATCTTCCCTAAGCTTGTTAGTTCCTCCACTGGAGCTTTCTTGTAAAGTATTTTAGCGATAGCGAAGCGCTGCTGCTAAGAGCAGATCGCACGAGCGTGTTCGATTACAAGTTGGTTTTCTTCTTCTGTCATAACGGCTCCAGGGAAGCGATTACATGGGTTACTGCCTTACTTTCTCATACTTTTTTTACATTTGATGGAAGAATAAAAACTGGGATGCTCCCATGAGCCAGAGCATTTAAGAACTATCCGGGATCGCCTTCTTAATAGTGAAATACCGGTCAATAAGCTATTAGAACTTTATCAACAAATTTTATCCCATAAGGAAATTCTCGGAGTTGATAGTTTAGAAGAAAGGGAATTAATCCTGTCCGGAATAGTAATTAAACAAGACGGTTTTCTCAAAGTTCGTAACCGTATTTACGAATCTATTTTCAACAGTAATTGGATTAATATGTATCTTTAAAACCAGTTCCTATGAATGAAGTTGGTCAGATTTCCTAAATGTCATCAGAGTGGATAAAATTACCCCTCATGTTGTTAGAAATATTGGCGAATATTGGTAGTTCGGTGGCTAATTCTTGTTTGAAGGTACAGTCTGAGCCTACTAGTCAAGCAACAGAAGTTCTGGTGTCTTATATCTGGTAAGTAAATAGGCAAAAATAACAGGAACTATGTAAAGTTTTGTAAAACGGCTTGAAAGGCTTGTAGCTACATTTTAGTGCGCTAAAGCGCGACTACGAACAAAGGAGAATTTTTTTATACCGACCTACTTACCTGTATTGAAAACCACTAACGCCAGAATGAGTGTGTAATCAATTAACATTCAGAGTGGAAAGCGATTATACGTGTAACTAGTAATTCTTACTATACCACTATAACTGCACAATAAGGTTAACAACAATGAAATTTCTTGGCATTGACTTAGGGTGGAAATCGCAACCAAGTGGACTATGCTGTTTAAAGTGGGCAGATCAACAACTGCAAGTAGTTGACCTAGATCGCAAAGAATTAATTGCAGATATCCTTGCCTGGATTGACACCAGTGTACAACCAGATGAAGCTGCTATCATTGCCGTAGATGCACCTACCCTGATCCCGAACGTTACAGGGAGTCGCTTACCTGACAAACTGAGCCACAAATACTTTGGTAAATATCATGCTGGTTGCTATCCAGCAAATCTCAGTCTACCCTTTGCTGATCGCACTGTAAACTTTGGTTTAGCACTCGAAGAACGCGGATTCAGCCACGCACCAACCATTGAACCTCAAAAACTGGGCAGATACCAGATAGAAGTTTTTCCTCATCCTGCTATTGTTCAACTGTTCAACTTAGAACGCATCCTCAAATACAAAAAAGGACGCCTCAGTGAGCGTCGCTTAGAACTTCTAAAACTTTACAATTACATTACCGAAATCCTACCTACCCTAGAACCTTGCCTTGGGGGTTTATTTTCTTGTGAAATTCCTACCACAGGTGCAGCATTAAAAGAAGCAGAAGATAAATTAGATAGTCTTATCTGTGCTTATGTTGCTGCACACTGGTGGTATTGGGGTGAACAACGTAACTTGGTGCTAGGGAATTACACAACTGGTTACATTGTCATCCCTCTTGGTGCGCCCAAACAATACATCTAGGCTCGTAGGGACTGGAGAGATATTTGTGTTTTGGCAACACTCGCAGAGACAAGCCTTGTAAACCAGAGGTATTGTACTCAATACTAGCTGTGTAAGTACTTAATGCTTGTTCATCCTCTCCTTTGTAGTTCATCACTACAGATTTACCATTGACAATGTCGCCATTAGCATCTACTGCACCTTGGTAGAGTTCGACTTGAACGTCGTTATTTGTTAAAGTTGCCAAATCAACTTTAGCTGTGACACTAAAAGTTTGGTTGACTTTAATATCTGTTCCAGCAGATACATTAACATCTTTAACTTTGATATCGTACCAATGGGTAGTCAGTTTTTCTTTCCAAACAGCTAATTCTTTTGCTGGAGCGTAGTGGCTCTCGCTGAGAGTGTAGTAGCGATCGCTTGCAGGGAAGTAAGCCCGTTCTGCGTATTCTCGAACCATCCGAGCTGTATTAAAAAATGGACAATTCAAGCGAATTGCATCCTTCATTTTGGCAATCCAGCGCCTTGGTAAGCCGTCCACATCACGATCATAGAAAAGAGGTACGACTTCCTTTTCTAGGAGATCGTACAAAGCATTTGCCTCGATCTCATCTTGGTAAGTTGGATCATCATAGATTTCTCCATGTCCGATCGCCCAACCTGTACGAACATAATTAGCTTCATCCCACCAACCATCTAGTACACTGAGATTTGGCAATCCATTCATTGCTGCTTTCATACCACTGGTACCAGAAGCTTCCCGTGGACGACGCGGGGTGTTTAACCAAATATCGCAACCAGCCACCATTAACCTGGCTATGTGAATGTCGTAGTTAGGAACAAACACAATTTGCTTTTCCCAGCCTTGTTCACGGATAAAGTGGTTAATCTCGCGGATAAGTTCTTTACCTGGAATGTCTTTTGGGTGGGCTTTTCCGGAAATAACGAATTGTAATTTGCGGTTCTTATTCTCAAATAAAATCCGCTTAATACGCTCAATGTCGCGCATCCATAAAGTAGCCCTTTTATACGTAGCAAAGCGTCGAGCAAAGCCAATGGTTAAAGCATTGGGATCAAGAACTTCTTGCGCGGAGGTAATTTCTGACGGGGAAGCACCGCGATCGCGCAAATGTTTTACAAGACGTTCTCGTACATATAAAATCATGTCCAGGCGACAACGCTCGTGATTTCGCCACAATTCCTCATCAGGGATAGCGTCCATCCGCTCCCATAAGGGGTTATCGGTTGGTACTGACGACCAGTTTGGCCCCAAGTAGCGATCATACAATTCCTGCGTTGATTTAGCAACACAACTACGAGCATGAACGCCGTTGGTAATTGCTGCAATTGGCACTTCTCCTACTGGCACATCTTGCCACAAACCACGAAACATTTCTCGTGACACTACACCATGCAGTTGTGCAACACCATTAGAAAACGTTGCCATCTTCAGCGCTAGCACCGCCATACTAAAAGGCGCAGATAAATCACCAGAATTCTCACGCCCTAAAGCTAAGAACTCGTCTTTGTTCAAACCAAAAATATCTGCATAGTGTCCTAAGTAGTGCAATACTTTTTCAGGAGCAAACAAATCGATTCCGGCTGGGACAGGGGTGTGAGTTGTGAATATATTAGAAGAAGCAACAACTTGTCTAGCTTCGAGGTAACTGAGATTCTCTTCCTGAATCAAAACCCGAATGCGTTCTAAGGCTGAGAAAGCTGCATGACCTTCATTCATATGATAGGCTGTGACTTTATAACCCAGCGCCTTTAGCATTTGCACACCACCGATACCCAGCATAATTTCCTGGTGGATACGCATATCTATGTCACCACCATACAACTGATCTGTTATGTCGTGGTCGTAGGGGTTGTTAGGTTCAATATTCGTATCTAGCATATACAGTGGAACGGTTCCTATCTGTACACGCCAAACTCTAGCGTAGACAGTCCGTCCTGGGTAGTTTACACCAATTCGCAATTCTGAACCATCAGGATTGCGCTCTAAGTGCAACGGCATATTATAAAAGTCGTTGATTGGGTAGCGTTCTTGCTGCCAACCGTCAGCATTTAAATATTGAGCAAAATAACCTTGCTGATACAGTAATCCAACGCCGACAAGAGGTAATCCTAAGTCACTAGCTGATTTAAGGTGATCCCCTGCAAGAACACCTAAACCTCCAGAATAGATAGGCAGACAATCGACTAACCCAAATTCAGCCGAAAAATAGGCATAGCATTCTTGTGTTTTGTCGTTTGACACATGACTACTACGCTTTTTCTGATACCAAGTGTGTTCTTGCAAATATTCCTCTAACTGACGAGCAGCTCGATCCATTTGCGCTAGGAAGCCTTCATCTTCTACAACTTCCATTAACCTTGCTTGGCTGATTGTACCGAGCATTAAAACTGGGTTGTGACGACTAGATTCCCACAAATCAGGGTCTAATCGGCGAAATAAATCTTTAGTTTCAACATTCCAATCCCAGTGCAAGTTATAAGCAAGCTTCCGTAGCGGTTCTAATCTTGACGGTAGCGAGGGAGAGACATTAAATGTGCGAATTGGCTGCATACGTTAGCGGAACTCCGGTTTGGCTATGGTTATTGTTGACTGTTTTTAACCAATATTCTTAATTCTTTATAGTGTGTTTACACGACGACGTCGGACAAATCCTTCTGATGTCCTTGTCTGTTGCTTAACAGATTTTATTTTATTGCATCAGTTTTAGCACGTTTGCCTTAACAGCCAAAACTCCACAACTTTAAGATTACAGGCTGTTTGACCTTTTTTGTCGACGCACAACCGGTTATTTGTAGGGATTCGATGATTTTATTTGCGCCCGCCCTTTAGTATACTTCAAGTGGGGGTTATGCATGTACGATATCTATCAATTAAGGGGTCACATATCTAGTTATGGGGTCAGATGTTTCGGTATTCGTTTCATTAAAGTTTAGTTTTGCTACTATAACATGTTGATTGCCCTTTGTGTGAGAGCGATCGCCAACAATCGAAAACGAGGGAATTTCATCATCCATTATAGATGTAGCGTGCGTAAGTTTATTCAAGTCTGTATACACAGTATTTTGAATGTTAAAAGTTAACACTTTACTCACAACAAAGCTGCTAGGGATAGCCTTTTTAACCTCTATCTTACTCAGCAGCTGCAAAGGCAGTCAAACTTCGGCTAAAGCAATTGCAGCACCTGCAATTCCTGTTAAGTTAATCAAATTAGAGTCTACGGAGGTTAAAGATAGCTCAGATTTTGTGGGATCACTAGAAGCGCTAGAAAGGGTTGATCTCAAGCCGGAGATTGATGGTAGGATTGTTCAGATTCACGTTGCTAATGGAACTCGGGTAAAAAAAGGGACGCCAATTGTGCAGTTGCGTCCAGATCAAACTCAAGCTGAATATGCAAGTGCGATCGCCAAAGTCAACTCTGCTAAAGCAGCCCGTGAAACAGCATTAGCAAAACTCAAAGCTGCAGAGGCAGATCGAGTTAGGTATGAATCGGCGGTAACACTACAGAAAGTACAGTTTTTGCGAGCCAAAACCTTGGTCGAGCAAGGAGTACAAGCGAAGCAGCAATTGGATATTGCTCAAAATAACCAAGATTCAGCGATCGCCTCCCTTCGCTCTGCTGAAGAACAGGTAGGTTCTGCAAAAGCTAGCTTGAATCAGGCGAACGCTGATCTCAAACAAGCTACTGCAGATGCCGCTGCTACAAATGTTTCTCTTCAGTACAAACAGGTACTTTCGCCAATTACAGGGACGGTTGGGGATTTTCCAGTTAAGATTGGTGACTACGCCACCACAAATACAAGTCTCACCAGCATTATTAAAAATGACTCTCTAGACTTGAGAATTGCGATCCCCATCAACCGCACAGACCAATTAAAAGTTGGTTTACCTGTAGAACTCATTGATCCCAATACACAAAAGCGCTTGACCACAGGAAAGATCTACTTCATCTCTCCTCAAGTAAATAGTGGTAACCAAGCTATTTTAGCGAAAGCACGCTTTCCTAACCCTAAAGGCAACTTACGCGATCGCCAGTTTGTGAAAGCGAGAGTTATTTGGAGCCAAAACCAAGGAATTTTGATCCCCACCATAAGCGTCACTACCATCGGCGCGCAGAACTTTGTATTTATCGCCCAGAAAGGTTCAAAACCAGTTGTTCGCCAAACACCAATTACAGTGGGAGGCATTCAAGGTCAAAGCTACCAAGTGCTTAGTGGGATTCAGCCTGGAGAAGAAATTGCTGTTACGCAAATTCTTAACCTAAAAGATAACACTCCCATTCAACCCACGTATTAGGGGCATGGGGCATAGGGCATAGGGCATAGGGCATAGATAGGGCAATGGACATCAGACAAAGGCATCGCATAGGGAGGAACAAAAAACTTAATCAAGCAGTTTTGGCTTCCTTTCCAAACACAGATTTACCAATGATGTAATTTTTCTACTCCACCCAATGCCCCATGCCCGATTCCCATTGCCCATTGCCCGTAACAATTAACAGGATTTCCTGGAATATTTATGTTGCTGAGTATTGCTGATACTTTCATCAAGCGACCGGTTTTCACTACAGTTTGTACTGTACTGATTCTGCTCATCGGCGGGATTGCGACACCTCTCCTTCCCTTAGATAAACTGCCAGAAATGGCTCTCAAGCAGGTGACTGTAACTGCTAACTATCTTGGGACTGATGCTAAAACAGCAGAAGAAAATGTTACTACAGTACTTGAGCGGCAAATCAATGGTACAGAGCGAGTTGTGTACATGTCCTCTCAGACGACGAATAATGGTGACACGACCATTAACGTCTCGTTTCCAACAGAGATGGATAGGAATACTGCCCAAGTTCTGGTCCAAAATAATGTGGCGACAGCACAATCTGAACTTCCTGAGGCAGTCACCCAAACTGGTGTGATAACTCAAAAACAATCGCCAACAATTACCTTAGCTTATGCCTTTTATTCTGAAAAGGATAAAAACGGTAAATTTATCTATGACAACGTATTTATTAGCAATTACGTAGACCGACAAGTCCTTGATGAAATCAAACGCATTGAGGGGGTAGGTAGCGCCAGAATTGTTGGAGAACGTAAATATGCTATGCGTATCTGGCTCGATCCCAATGCCCTAGCAGCTAGAAATCTGACAGCACAGGATGTTGTGAATGCTATCTCAGAACAGAATATCCAAGTAGGGGCAGGCAGAATTGGGCAGCAACCAACATCAACATCACAACAGTATGAAATCGCTCTGCGAGCGAGTGGTCGGTTTACTAATCCGCAAGAAGCTGAAGAAATTGTCCTGAAAACCGGCGATGATGGTGCGCTGATCAGGTTAAAAGATGTGGGTCGAGCAGAAGTGGGAGCGCAAGACTACAGCAGTACGAATTTGTTTGATGACTCACCATCAGTTGTTCTTTTAGCTTATCAGCTTCCTGGTAGTAACGCATGGAATACTGCTAACTTGATAAAAGCCAAAATAGCTGAACTAGAGCGCAACTTTCCCCCAGGTTTGAAAACCACAGTCGGCCTAGATAATACTTTGTTCGTGAGTGCTTCTCTTGAGGAAGCTTTCAAAACCCTTACTGAAGCGATCGCACTAGTCGTCTTGGTGATCTTCATCTTTCTACAGGATTGGCGCACAACTATTATTCCGGCGATCGCTATTCCTGTTTCGCTGATTGGAGCAATGGCATGTACTTATGCGTTGGGGTTTAGCCTTAATCAGTTAACTTTATTTGGGATCATCTTAGCAACAGGTCTGGTAGTAGATGATGGGATTGTGGTAGTGGAGGCGATCGCTGCTAAGCTTTCTAGTGGGATGAAACCACTCCAAGCAGCTCTAGATGCTATGGAAGAGCTAACAGGAGCAGTCATCGCTACCTCCATTGTACTTATGGCGGTGTTTATCCCCGTGACCTTTTTTCCTGGCACTACAGGAATCGTCTATAAACAGTTCGCCTTGATCATCGCTTTCTCCATCGCGATTTCTGCCTTCAACGCCCTAAGCTTCTCTCCAAGTATGTCAGCCATTATCATGCGCCGCTCTGAAGAAGTGCATGGTCCCTTGGGCTGGTTTTTCCGTCAGTTTAATCGCGTTTTTGACTGGTTTAAGGGGCTATACATCAAGATCGTCGAATTTCTGATCCGGATTCGGCTACTAGTGATGGTAGTTTTTCTTGCAGGTTTGCTAGCAACAGGCTGGATTTACCAAGTAACTCCTCAAGGATTTATCCCTGAAGAAGATCAAGGCTATCTGTTTGGTCTTTTAGAAGCGCCAGCCGGAGTTTCCCTAAACTACACATTCGATCTAGTGAAGCGGATTGAAGAAAAAGTCATAATGCCAATTCCAGAAGTTGAACACGTCAATGGTGTAGCTGGTTTCGGTTTCGAGGGTAATAACAGCAACAAGGCACTTTTATTCATCAAACTTAAAGATTGGAAGGAACGCCCTGGTGCTGATGGGTCAATTTTCGGAGTTTTGCAAAAGATCAACAAAGGTTTACGTGCAACAGTTCCAGAAGCTAGAGTCATTGCGGTGAATGCTCCTCCGGTAGATGGTTTAGGAAGTACGGGTGGCTTTGAGTTCTATGTTCAAAACAAACAAGCCCTGCCCATTCAAGCACTTTTAGACAATACCATAAAGGTGATGGACGCAGCGCAGAAGCGACCAGAGTTAGGGGCGGTCTTTACCCAATACACCTTTAATAGCCCGATGATCCAAACTTCTATTGATCGCAACCAGGCTAAGGCACAAAACATTCAAGTCAACGATATTTTCAATACCTTACAGACATATTTAGGCGCAAGATATGTCAATCAGTACGTTTTAGGTGGGCGACTTTATCGGGTTTATGCGCAAGCAGAAGGAAATGTACGTTCTAATCCTGATGATATTGGTCGTCTTTATGTGCGCTCTCAGGATGGGAATTTAGTCCAAATGAACACTTTGGTACATTTGGAAAAAATTACTTATCCCCCCATCATAACTCATTACAACATCTACCCAGCTATCAAACTCCAAGGAGTTCCAGCACCCGGTTTTAGCTCAGCACAAGCCATCAAAGCAATGGAAGAAGTTGCCAGCCAAGTGCTACAACCCGGATTCGGCTTTGCCTGGACAGGTACAGCTTTCCAAGAAAAATCATCTGGTGGTGCAGCGCCAATCATTTTTGGCTTAGCTTTTGTCATGGTCTTTCTGGTTCTAGCGGCTCAGTACGAAAGTTACGTTGATCCCACTATTATTATGATCACCGTGCCTTTAGCTATATTGGGTGCCCTTGGTGCTGTAATGCTTCGGGCAAATGTTTTCCAAGCTGGTGGAGTTTGGCCAGTGGTTAACAATAATATTTATGCCCAGGTAGCTTTGGTGATGTTGATTGGTCTGGCTAGTAAGAACGCAATTTTGATTGTAGAATTTGCCAACCAGTCCCGAGCGATAGGTATGAGCATTACTCAGGCGGCTGTAAGAGCAGCAGAGGAGCGTTTACGACCAATTCTGATGACTGCTTTTGCAGGACTCGTTGGTTTTTGGCCTTTGGTAATTGCTACTGGTGCAGGGGCGATGAGTCGTTGGTCTCTTGGGACAGCACTCTTTGGGGGCTACCTGATTTCGACCATCTTAAGTCTATTTTTAGTGCCTGTTCTTTACGTGGTGATTAAGAGTTTTGAAGACCGTTTCTTAACACCAGGTAAACCCAAACCTAAGTCCTCTAAACAGCCTCCAGTGCCGCAAGAAAAGGGACAGCCCGTCTCGGCATTTGAATCTGCTCCTCAAAATGAATAGGCGATCGTTCTTTTCTACAGGTAACAGCAATGTTTAAGAAATGGAATCTCAACGATTGGATTAACCACATTTTATTTGGCTTCACTCTGTTGTATCTGTTTTATTCTTTCTTCTTGAGTCATTAGAAATGGTGGAATATCCCCTAATTTTTATCAAAGAAGGGAATAGCGAACATAGAACAGTTTACTTGTCATCACACGCGAGCTTTCGGGCTCGCACTAACTTTTAAAAATTACGGTTCTCCCGCACTGAATGCTTATGAGACATAACAAATAATTTCTCTTTTGCCCACTTGCTTGTTTAAAGTACTATATTACTATTACGCGGTTCCCAAGCGTTTTGAGGATTTTCTTATGAACATTAGGTTAGTTATGTTCTCAGGGATTATGACCGCTCTTATCGGTGCAGTTATAGGTTTAGCTGCTACTAAAATTGGTCAACCTAACTTTAATCAACTTGAATACTCAGATCAGTACTATCAAGACTTGCAGAAGAAATATGCTTTGATTGGTGCAGGTATAGGACTGGCTGTAGGGATGGGACAACAATGTGTTCGAGACTTAAAAACTCAAAGAAATAGTGAAATAGGGCAGCAAGATAATAAATGAATCTATCCAAAATGCCGCCCAAGATTAAATACAGCTTACTAGGCTTACTAGTTGTAGGTACTGCAACAACACTGACTACAAGTTACTGGTACTTGGGTATGGCTGGCATAACGACATTTTTTTTAGCTTATGTGTCAAAAGGCATGAGACGTCAGCCCCTTTGGGGAAGTCAAAAGTCAAAAGTCAAAAGTCAAAAGTAAGTAAACATGAAATTACGGTAGGGTGTGTTAGGCGCGTTACAAAGTATCACTCTTTGCCAATTCACCAATTCTCGCGCCGTAACGCACCGCTATTAATGGTGCGTTACTTCATAAGTCGGCTTTTATGAATTGAAAACAAATACTTAGAAAAATTCAATGTCTAATCAAGCACACGAATCTGAAGTTATCACTCGCTTAGCTGCAATAGAAGAACAGCTTAAGCAATTTAATCAGCTTTTGTTAAGCCTCAGCGAGCGAGTTACTCGTTCAGAAGAGAATTTTATACTGGTTGCAGATGGCTACAAATATAAAAAATTACGAGATCTCTTAGCATCTGGAGACTTTCGAGAAGCTGATTGGGAAACCATTCGAGTAATTCAGGCGATCGCAGGAGAGCCAGATGTGGAATCTATCACCCCCGATGATATGAGGCAATTCCCCTGTGAGCAGCTGCGTGTCATTGACAGCCTTTGGGCAAACTATAGCAAAGGTCGCTTTGGTTTCAGCGTACAAATGCAGATTTATCAAAGTGTAGGCGGTTCTCTTGATACCACTATTGCTCAAGATAGTAAAGTAATTGAGCGTTTCGGACAGAAAGTTGGTTGGCGGGAAAATGGCAAATGGATCAAGTGTGATGACCTTGATTACACTGTAGCAGCACCATTAGGCTGTCATCCTTCCCGCTGGTGGAATTCCCCCTTTGGGTCAAAAATGACAAACTATTTCTTCAATCGCTTACTCACCTGCGGACTCTAGCAAAATTAGAAGTTGGGATCTATCTGTATTTTGACAATATAAATGGTAGTCTAATCTAAGCTCAACTTGTAGCGATATTTACGCTGGTAAAGTTATTAGAGGTACAATTTTGCGCTTAAAGAGTTTACGTTTCCTTAAAAAGGTCATTCCTTTGATTTTGGTTGTGTTTAGCTTAAGCTTTTTATTCCAAAAACCTAGCTTTGCACAAACACATCATTCTCCAGTTTATCTGTCAGACTCATCAAGCCCGCAGTCAAGCTTACCAACTTCCAAGTTAGACAACACAGATTGGGTAATTACATCTGTTCCTATCCGTCCTCTCTTCCCTGGTGCTGAGTGGGAAGTTAAATCTGACAAAAATGGTAGTAAGTTGATCATTACCCATGGAGATCAAGAAGTTCTAACACTTGTTAAAAAAGAATTACTACAGTAATTGTTGAGATCATTCACCTAACACCCGCACTGTACGGCAACGGCAGTGTGGGTACACATCAACTTCGGACTGTATCCACTCGCTCTAGAAAAGAGTCATCACGAATGACCAAAGTGAGAATTCCACCAACTAGCAGTACTCCTGCCATTACAAGTAGCCGACCAGTAAAACTATTCGTGGCGTCCTTTAAAGCACCGATCAAGTAGGGACCAACAAACCCTCCTAGATTGCCCACAGAGTTAATCAACGCATATGAGCCTGCTGCTGCTTTACCACTTAAAAAGGCAGTGGGTAAAGCCCAAAATGGTCCTAAAGCCCCCCAAATTCCTAATGCTGCCAAAGAAAGGGTCACAAGACCGCTTACAGGATGATGAAAAAAAGCACTTAGCAATAGACCAAAAGCTCCTATAAACGCACAGATAGCAACATGAGCACGCCGTTCTCCAGTATGGTCTGAGTGGCTACCAACTGTGATCATTCCTATCGCACCTACAAGATACGGAATACTTGAGATAAATCCCACCCACAGGTTACTTATACCAGAAAAACCTTTAATAATTCGTGGCAACCAGAAGCTAATACCGTAAAGATCAATAGCGATCTGTTGCCGAAACTTGGAGCTTTATACAGATGGAATCATACAGATATAACAAAGTGAGGTCTCTGTTTAGCTTAATATCAGCTTTTTACGCGTCTCTTAAAACATCTTCTGCTCAATAGGGTTTTTGCGTTCGCTCTTAACGAAGAAATTTAGCGATAAACTTTTTACTTTGATTGCGGAATTGAGAAGAGAGACTGTGTGGTAACAAGTAAATAGAAAACCGCGCTTAACAACGTAGTACACGGAGGCATCTACTGCTGGCTAGCATTATTGCGTGCGATCGCACTACCCCTTAGGGTAATTGGGCAACAGATTAAACAAGTTTAAGTTGAGTAATTGTACTTTACCCTACATGCTTTGTATTTTCTTTCGACTCGATTTAGTCGGGAGCCAATTTGCAAAGATTTGTTCTATTTCTTTGCCACTGGTGCATAATTTACGGCTTGGTTTCACTTATTCAAAAAATGATTCTTGTTTAACACGAACGCTTTGTTGTTTTCTCTAGAAATTTATACCATAATTTTATGCTCTCTCAGCAACTTTTCCTTATCGATAATCCTTGGATAAAAACACATCTGATTTTGGCCGCCAATTCCAGACAGACATCTTGGTTACAGCTAGATCAAGAAGTCGGATCTCATGATTTTTACCAAGAAACAGAAGAAGGTATTTGCCTAATTGAATCATTTGGCGCTAAAAGCCAAACGTTTAGTGAGCAAGCTCAAGCTTTAGTGTTTCAATTACAACAAAATCCTAATAGGCTTGAGAAAGTTCTGATGATGGGTATACTTGGTCTAGAAAGAGATCAGCGTGTTGACTTCTACAAATACATCCTCTGTTACTGTCCATTAAACAAGACATTCGAGCCAATTGCATTTCAAGGATTGGGTTCAATCCACCGTATTCAATTGGAACCAGCTATTGAACAACCTGCTCAAAAGGTAAATGTACAAATAGAAACTCATTTACATCATTGTAAAGTCGAAGAAAGTGCTACTGAGTGGGAAGACAAACCTAAAGGGCGTAAGCGCTTCAATAACGCTCAGGCTTCTCAAACAAAGCAAAATTCGGTATTCCCATTATCAGGTTTAATACGTGAGTTTATCCAAAACAGTATTAAGTATAGATGGAGCGATCGCTTAAGATTATTTGGCTTTCGCTTGATTCCCCTATTAGCCTTGGCGATAGTTCTAGGATTTTTTACTCAGAAACAGATAACAATTGGAAGGCTTCGAAGTGTTATTAATGATGCTAAGGGACAAATAGATAGTCCTGCTAGACTCACCGCACTCAAAAAATTAGTAAAACTTGGTGAGCCTTTAAAAAATATTCCACTTCACAACGCTAACCTCAAGAGTGCCAACTTTAACGGCGTTAACCTCTCTGGTGCCTACCTTGATCGCGCTAACCTGAATGGTGCTAACTTATATCAAGCCAACCTGAATGGTGCTAACTTATATCAAGCCAACCTGAATGGTGCGCTCCTCAATCGTGCTTTCCTCAATAGTTCGTTCCTGAATGGTACCAACCTTGCTGGTGCCAACCTAAATGGTGCTTTCCTCTCTGGTGCCTTCCTTGAAAGCGCCAACCTCAATAGTAGTAACCTGAATGATGCTAACCTGAACGGTGCCAACCTGAATCGTGCAAGACTTATGAGTGCCAATCTCAATGGTGCAAAACTTGTTAGCGCTAACTTTGATGGTGCCAATCTCAATGGAACCAAACTTGTTAATGCGAACCTCTATGGTGCTAACTTCAATAATGCTGAGTTTGGTTGTGTGAAATCTTCTGCCAATCAAACTATATGTACTAACCTTACTAATGCCAAGAATTTAACACCACAACAAGTTAAACAAGCGAAAAATTGGCAGCAAGCAATCTACGATCCTGAATTCCGTAAAAAACTAGGTTTACCTTCAGAGCAATCAAATAGCTCGTCAAAGCAATTCAAAAAATGGTCATAAGACGATAAAGTTGATTATTAGGAGTTGGTGAGAGAGTGTGGGTAATACCAAAGCGGATAGCCTAAATACCACCGTATCCACTACTCATTAGCAACGTCTCTTAGAGAAGCTGCATAGCTCAAATTTAGTGGCACTTATTAATGATAATGTAGCGATCGCTAGACTCTCCTTACCTTGAAAAAAAACGGTAGGAGAAGTTAGTTTAACAATAAGTACATGAGTAGGAGACTGTACCATGACTCATTTTGGAATTACCTGTCCTACTGCAAATGGACACCTCAACCCAATGACAGCTTTGGGACGTGAACTGCAAAGGCGTGGTCATCGGGTTACGGTTTTTGGGATACTTGATGCTGAGCCTAATGTCTTAGCCGCAGGGTTGGAATTTTGGGCGATCGCGGAATCTGAGTCCCCTAGAGGGACAACGGCAAGATTGTTTACTGAGCTAGGCAAAAAGAATGGGCTTGACGCATTCCGCTACACTATTAGTCTCTTTAAAGAGTCAACTACCCAGCTCTTGCAAGATTTACCTGCAGCAATCAAGAACGCCGGTGTAGAAGCAATGCTGGTAGATGAAAGTACATCCGCAGGAGGGAGTGTGGCAGAATATCTAGGTATACCCTTTGTTACTGTCTGCTGTGCCTTAGTCCTTTATCAGGAAGACGATGTTCCCCCATTCTTCGCAGCCTGGAATTATAATCCGGCTTGGTGGGCGCGTTTACGTAATCAAGTCGGTTTGTCTGTGCTTCGTCGGATCGCTCAACCAATTACAAACGTGATAGACGAATACCGTCGGCAATGGAACTTACCCCTATACTCTAGCTCTAACGCACGTTGCTCTAAGCTAGCAATTTTATGTCAACAGCCTGCCGAGTTTGAATTTCCTCGACAGTATTTGCCTCAATGGTTTCATTTCACTGGACCATATTATGACAGTACAGGACGGCAAAAAGTTGATTTTCCTTATGAAAAATTAACTGGGCAACCCCTGGTTTATGCTTCTCTGGGAACTATACAAAATCGCTTACAGTCTGTTTTCTCTTCCATTGCAGAAGCTTGTCAAACGTTGGATGTCCAGCTGGTGATTTCTCTGGGAGGCGCACTAGATCCCAACGCACTTGTGCACTTACCAGGGAAACCTCTGATTGTCAAATATGCACCTCAGTTAGAATTACTGAAAAAAACTAGTCTCACTATCACCCATGCAGGAATGAATACGACTTTAGAATCCTTGAGTAATGGGGTACCAATGGTTGCTATTCCCATTGCCAATGATCAGCCAGGGGTAGCGGCGCGTATAGCTTGGACTGGGACTGGCGAATTTGTACACCTATCTCACTTGAGTGTTCCCAAGCTACGAACCGCTATACAAAAAGTGTTGACAGAGGATTCTTATAAAAAAAATGCAACCAGGCTACAAGAGGCAATATATCGAGCAGGTGGGGTTAGTCGCGCTGCTGATATTATTGAACAGGCAGTATCTAGCGGTGTGCCAGTTTTAAATCAATTGTAGTAATTAAGATTAGTCCTCCCAACGGGTAGTGTTGTAGATGTTTTGCTTGTTGAATATCATTATTGCCTTAGGGCATACAGATTGGAAATGTTAGACTTTTGAAGCATGGGTTCCTGTTCAACTGTAATTTTGTAAAATATACGATTCGGTTAAGAAACTCTTGGTTGAGGCAGGCTGTTCTTGAGCAGGGGGAGAACAGAAGCCTCGGTTGAATTTTGCCTCCGTTGCTTATCCGAACCGTATTGCACTCACTCCTAAACCGAAGCCACCAAAGAGCGCTGCTGTTGCCAGCGACCAACTGCATGACCAATAACCGACATTTGCTCGACTAAGTCGTCAAACTTATCAGGAGTTAAAGATTGTGGTCCGTCAGATAAAGCTTTCGCAGGGTTGGGATGAACTTCAATCATCAAAGAATCTGTACCTGCAGCGATCGCTCCCATCGCCATGGGGGGAACAAAATCAGATTTCCCTGTCCCGTGGCTGGGATCAATCATAATTGGTAAATGAGTTAGCGATCGCAATACTGGAATTACCGACAAATCTAAAGTGTTACGAACATACTTCGCATCAAAAGTTCTAATCCCGCGCTCACAAAGAATTACATTGGAATTACCAGCAGCCAACAAATACTCCGCAGCCATGAGCCATTCATCCATGGTAGCCGACATTCCTCGCTTAAGTAGGATAGGTTTGTCTTGAGCGCCAACCTTCTTGAGCAAGGAAAAGTTTTGCATATTTCTTGCTCCGATTTGGATCACATCAGCCGTCTTAGCCACGGCTGGTAAATCAGCAGCATCCATGAGTTCTGTGATAATACCCAAACCCGTAGCTTCACGTGCTGCTGCTAACAAATCTAAAGCACTTTCACCATGCCCTTGGAATGCATAAGGTGAGGAACGAGGCTTGTATGCACCACCACGCAGAAATTGTGCGCCTGCTGCTTTAACCCGCTTTGCTGTTTCCACAATCATCTGTTCGTTTTCAACGGAGCAAGGTCCTGCAACTAATACAATAGGATGACGCTCACCAAAATAAACGTCACCATTTGGTGTAGATACAACAACGTCACTGGGTTCTCCATGACGGAATTCGCGACTCACTCGCTTGTACGGTTTCTCGACTCGCAAGACTTCTTCAATCCACGGACTGCTATTTTGAACTTGCATCCGATCAAGAGTAGCAGTATCCCCAATAAGCCCTAAAACAACTTTATGCTCCCCTACGCTTTTCTCTACTGTTACTTTGAAAGTTTCATGCAAATCTTGACTGATACGAGTGATTTCTTCAACGGGTGTACCTGGTTTAATAACTACGATCATGATGCTTTACCCTCCGAATTGTGAACCATTTTTTGAGAAAAAACATTAACTATTAACAAAACAAGTCAGCACAAATAATCATCATTGGTTCGTAGTTGCGCTTTAGCGCAACCTCAAACCGTTGAAGTTGTTTAACAAAACTTTACATAGTTCGTATTATTCTTACCGACATATTGTAGTAATCACGAGCTACTTGAGAAATTCCGCTAACTCTTCTAACTTTTTCCAAGCTTCCCCACTACGAAGAATATCTTTAGCCAGAACAATACCTTGAACACAATTGCTGATGATATCCGTTTGGTCATTAGTGACTTCACCAACTTGAAGTGCTAAAGCTGCATTTAAAGCCACAACATCTTGTTGAGCCTGGGTACCTTTTCCTTGCAGAACTGCTTTCAAAATCAGAGCGTTTTGCTGAACATCTCCACCCACCAATGCAGCGGTAGGTTCAGGATTTAAACCGACTTCTTTGGGATCTAGCACAAATCGATGGATCTGTTGATCCTGAAGTACAGCTAAATCAGTTAAATCTGCTAATCCAGCCTCGTCTAATTTTTCGCGTCCATACACTGCGATCGCACGACGAGTTCCCAATTGTGATAAAGCTTGAGTGATTGTTTCTACTAAGAACGGGTCACATACCCCAATAATTTGCCCCGTTGGGCGCATAGGATTAACTAAAGGACCTAATAGGTTGAAAATTGTACGAATTTTCAACGTTTTTCGCAAATTAGCTACGGCTTTAAGTGCTGGATGCCATCCTGAAGCAAACAAAAAGGTTATACCAACCTCACTAACTGCTGCTTGAACTTTCTCAGGATTGGCGTTGAGATTTATACCTAAAGCTTCCAAGACATCAGCAGAACCCGCCTTACTAGAGGCTGAACGATTACCATGCTTAGCAACTTTTACACCTGCTGCTGCGGCAACAAACGCGACAGCCGTCGATATATTAAAGGTTGAAGCTCCATCTCCTCCTGTTCCGCAGGTATCAATCAAAGGAGTTATAGCAGAGGGACTTATTTCTCCTTTCCCAGCTCTACACTGGGAGTACAACACACCAGCCATACCAACCAATTCTTCGGCTGATACTCCTTTTGCTTGAATTGCAGCTAAAATAGCTCCCGATAGTTCTGGAGGAATAGCATCTGCAAGCCAACCGTGCATAAGCTCTTCTGCTTGACCAACCGAGAGAGATTGCCTATCAAGTAGCTGCTGCAAGAAACCAGACCAATGAATCGGATCAGGAGCCTGGAAGATATTATCAACTGTCGCTTGAGTTGTAGATACCATTTGTGTTTTTTGTGCAAGTGACTAACGACATTTTGGGCATGGGGCATAGAAACAGTGAACAGTAAACAGTTATCAGTGATCAAGGGGTATGGTCAAAGGCTTAAACCCAAAGATCAAAACATTATTCTTGACTGATAACTGATAACTGATAACTGATAACTGTTTATTGGCCAATAGCTTTAGCAACAGTTTGCACGTCTTTATCGCCTCTACCAGAGCAGTTGATGACGATCCGAGGGTTGCCTTCAAGCTGTGGACAGAGAATTTCTAAATAGGCGATCGCGTGAGCTGTTTCTAGGGCGGGAATAATACCTTCTAGTTTCGAGAGCCGCTGTAGTGCCAAGAGTGCTTCTTGATCAGTGATGCTGTAGTATTCAGCACGACCTATATCCTTGAGATAGCTATGCTCAGGACCAACGCCTGGATAATCAAGACCAGCGCTGATCGAATGGGCTTCAATAACTTGACCATCATCATCTTGTAATAAATAGCTCATAGCACCATGCAACACTCCAACTCTTCCTCGTGTTAAAGTTGCTGCGTGCTTATTAGTGTCGATACCTTCACCGGCTGCTTCAACTCCAATCATGCGTACAGATGGTTCGTTCAAAAACTCATAAAATAATCCAATCGCGTTAGAACCACCACCCACACAAGCCAAGAGAATATCAGGTATTCCTCCCCATTTTTCTTGACTCTGAGCGCGAGTTTCTTTACCAATCACAGCATGGAAATCACGCACCAGCATGGGGTAAGGATGAGGTCCTGCAACAGAGCCTAGTATATAATGCGTTGTTTCTACATTAGTCACCCAATCACGAATTGCCTCGGAAGTAGCATCCTTAAGGGTTCCAGTACCAGCTTCTACTGGGCGCACTTCTGCTCCCATTAGGCGCATCCGGAACACGTTCAGGGCTTGCCGTTCCATATCATGGATACCCATATAAATGACGCATTGTAACCCAAAGCGAGCGCAGACCGTAGCAGTTGCAACTCCGTGCTGACCTGCTCCTGTTTCAGCAATAATGCGCTGCTTACCCATGCGCTTGGCTAGCAACACTTGAGCTAGAGCGTTATTAATTTTGTGCGCCCCTGTATGATTTAAATCTTCACGTTTTAAGTAAATTTGCGGCCCTGTGCCATCTGGTCTAGCATAGTGCGCAGTCAAGCGTTCTGCAAAATATAAAGGACTGGGTCTTCCTACGTAATCGCGCAATAGACCTTGTAGTTCAGCTTGAAAGCTTGGGTCTTTGGTATATTGGTCAAATGCTGTTTCAAGTTCGCTTAATGCAGGCATTAAGGTTTCAGGAACGTACTTACCGCCAAACTGCCCAAATCTTCCCAAGGCATCGGGGTAGCTAGTTGAAGAAGTTTTGATATCGGGAGTGCTTACCACTGGTTAAAGTCCTCAAAATTCAATTTATTTACAGGGAATAGGAAAATAAGGCGTTTAATTCGTTCTATGTGAGTTCTTACCGCCTACTAACGCTATACCGAACCTACTTTTTGTAAAGATGGGGGCGTGATAGATGCTTTCAGTTCTTGACAAAGTTGTTCAATAGCTTGCAATCCTTGCTCAGGGGTACCAGTTGCTAAGCGTTGAACAAAAGCACTACCCACTATCACAGCATCTGCACCCCAATCCATGACTTGACGAGCCTGTTCTGGCTTAGAGATGCCAAAGCCAACACCAATAGGTTTATCTGTTACACTTCGCATCTCTGTTAGCAAACTCTTCACTCTTTCTTGAATCACAGAACGAACCCCTGTCACACCTGTTACACTCACAAGATAGACAAAACCTTGAGAATACTGAGTGATAGCCGCAATGCGATCTTTGGAACTTGTAGGAGCTACTAATAAAATCACCTCTATTCCGAAATCACTAGCTGCGTGGATTAATTGTTCTGCCTCTTCTAACGGTAAGTCTGGTACAACCAACCCCTTTACCCCAACACTGGCGATTTGCTCTAAAAACGACCTAATACCCCGATTTAAAATGGGATTGTAGTAAATAAATAAAATTATTGGTGCTTCCAAGTCAGGGGTAACAGTTTTAACCATCTCTAAAACTTGCTCTAACTTAGTTCCTTTTTCTAAAGCCCGAGTTGCTGCGGCTTGAATTACAGGACCATCTGCCAAGGGGTCGGAGTAAGGAACACCCAACTCTATAAAGTCAGCGCCATTACGATCTAAGATGCGTAAAGCCTCTTTTGTTGTCTCTAAGTTGGGATCTCCCGCTGTAATAAAGGGAATGAAAGCACACTGATTATTATCTCGTAAAAATTGAAAGCGCTGGGAAATAGAAGTCATTGTTGTTGGGTGTTGGGTGTTGGGTGTTAGGTGTTAGGTGTTGGGTGTTGGGTGTTGGGTGTTGGGTGTTGGGTGTTGGGTGTAAAACCATAATCACTATGCCCTATGCCCTATGCCCTATGCCCTATTTCCTCTTTGTAACAGACTGCGTACCGCTTTTTGTATTTCAGTTTGTTTCACTAAAGATTCTCCTATTAAAACTGCACGCGCTCCAGCTTCTGCAACAAAAGATAAGTCCTCACTCGTGTATAACCCAGACTCGCTAACGACGGTAATTCCATAACTGCGTAACTGTGCTTGTCTCTGTGTTAATAAATTTTGAGTGACTTCTAAATTAACTGTAAAATTTTGTAAATTTCGGTTATTAATCCCTACTAAGCGAATATCATCAAGTTTCAATACCCGATCCAGTTCGGCTAAGGTATGAACTTCTACCAAAGCTTTCATTCCCAGCTCGTGAATCACTCGCAAAAAGTCTTGGAGTGTTTCGTCCGGTAGAATAGCAGCAATTAGCAGTACAGCATCTGCTCCTGCTGTCCGTGCTAGATAAATTTGGTAGAGGTCAATAATAAACTCTTTGCATAGTAGCGGTAGTGCTACGTGTTTTCTGATATTCCGCAGATTATCAAAACTGCCTTGGAAGAATTTTTGGTCTGTGAGGACAGAAAGACAAGCTGCGCCACCTCGTTCATAAGCTTGGGCGATCGCCACCGGGTCAAAGTCATCTCGAAGCAACCCACGACTCGGTGAGGCTTTTTTCACTTCTGCAATTAAGCTAGGTTTGCTAGGACTCTCCTGTAAAGCTGCAAGGAAATTTCGTACTGCAGGAGCAGCAGTTAACTGCTTTTGTAGAGCAATCAAAGGTAGTTCCCGACGCATTTGTGCGACTTCTTGCTTTTTATGCAAGACAATTTCTTCGAGAATGTGAGGCTTAGTAGTAACTGGATTAATAATCATAAGCAGCGTGAGATTGGGAATTGCGATTGATTCAGTGATACTGTTTGACAAAAAACAATTAACTACTAAGTCATTTTTAACGACTCTCTAGTTCGGGTATATATAGTAACAATATTTCTCATAATAGCCAAACCAACCCCTCCGGTGAGTGTCATAATTGACTCCGGATGAAACTGTACGGCGGCTATAGGAAGTGTTTGATGCTCAATCGCCATAATCACATCATCGTCAGAAATAGCTGTCACCTTCAGTTCGGGAGGTACAGTTTCTGGTAAGGCAAATATAGAATGGTATCTACCTACTGTAAAGGATTGTGGTAACCCTTTAAATAGAAGCGAATTAGAATCAGTAACCGAAACTTGAGAAGATTTACCATGCTGAGGGTAGTGAAGAACATCTAACTGTCCGCCTAGAGCCTCAACAATACCTTGCAATCCCAAGCAAACACCAAAAAGCGGTATGTTGCGACGTATACAGGCTTTTACTGTTTCAGGAACACCAAAATCATTAGGTCTACCAGGACCAGGAGACAAAACAACCAAATCAGGACGTTCTGTGTCAAAAAGTGATTCAGAGAAGCCATGACGTAATGTTGTAACGATCGCGCCGGTTTGGCGGATATAATTCGCTAAAGTGTGAACAAACGAGTCTTCATAATCAATCAGTAAGACACGCTTATCTGCTTGCGCATTTGAGATAGACGTGCTTAATACTGTTGTTTTACTCTCATTGGATTTTTCACCGATTTCCTTAGTACGGCGAATTGTTTCAAATAAAGCCGCTGCCTTAGTAATCGTCTCTTGTTCTTCCGCTGCTGGTATAGAGTCATAAAGGATAGTAGCACCAACTCGCACTTCAGCAATTGAATCTTGTAGTCGAATCGTTCGTAAGATTAATCCAGTATTAAAATCGCCATTAAAACTTAAGTAACCAACTGCACCACCATACCAACGTCTAGCACTACGCTCATGCTCTTCAATAAAACGTATTGCAGACCGTTTCGGTGCACCTGTGACTGTTACCGCCCAAGTATGGGTCAAGAATGCATCTAAAGCATCAAATTCTGGTCTTAGTAAGCCTTCAACATGATCTACCGTATGGATCAAATGACTATACAATTCTATTTGGCGACGACCAATCACTCTTACCGATCCCGGCTCACATATCCGTGATTTGTCATTGCGGTCAACGTCAGTACACATTGTTAATTCAGCTTCTTCTTTACCTGAATTGAGCAACTGAAGAATTTGGTGTGCATCATCTAGAGCATCTTGGCCTCTGGTAATAGTACCACTTATCGGGCAAGTTTCTACTCGCCTACCTTCCACCCGTACAAACATTTCTGGAGATGCACCAATTAGATACTCTCCACCAAGATTAAAAATGAAGCCATAGGGACTAGGATTGATTTGTTGTAAAGTTTGGAATAGCTTACTAGGTGCAGCTTCAGTTGCTTCAAAAAAGCTTTGACTGGGAACGACTTCAAATAAATCCCCACGACGGAAGTAATCTAGCACTAGTTCAACTAGCTTTGCATAATCACCACTTTCATGGTCGGCAGCTTTAGCAGGAACACGACGTTCTCCGCGATAATCAACCGACTCACCTGTTCTGGGGAGATTTTTTGTATTACCATACGCAGTTTCAAACTCGTACTGCAGACGAAAAGCACGTTGGGAATAATAATCAACGACTATCAGTTCATCAGGTAAGTATAATACTAAATCGCGCTGCTCTGTAGGACGCGAGAGGCGCTTAGTAATTGGCTCAAATTGGAAAACTAGATCGTAACCGAAAGCGCCATAAAGCCCTAAATGCTCGTCCTCGCTACTTGAGAAAGCATGTAAAATTTCGCGAATAACTGTAAAAGCTGAAGGCTGCTTACTACGTTCTTCTTCAGGAAATAGTTGTGTTGTAGGTTTAACTAAGCCGTTAATGCAATCTTTCTCTAATTTAATTTCCTCAAGTTGGGAATGTGATGATAGATTATTTAAGATGACTGGCAGTAGTACTTTGCCTCGGTTATTAAGGGAGGAAATTGTGAAAGAGTTTTCCCGTGTTGTTAACTCCAAAGGCGGGTTGATAAATCCAATTGCCCATCGCTTGTATCTTCCTGGATATTCGTAGCTACTCTTGAGTAAACCACCACGTTGAGAATCTAAGTAAAATAAAATTTCTTCCAACGCTGTGTTCATCTCGATCTGAGTACTAGAACGAGATATTTGTATACCGCTGAAGGTAGTGTAGGAGAGGGAATCAACAATCATGGGCAATTTCTCTAGAGTAGTTCTTGATGAAAATTATTCTAAAATAAATCGAAATGTTCGTAGCTGCGCTACCGTTACGGGAAAATCCAATAAAACTCTACTTGTGAACATATAAGTAGTACTAAATTAAGAGTACTAAATATTGTGCGACAAAAGATGAACAATTTTTTGTGAGATACATCAATTCTTTTGTTGTTGATATCACTCACATAAAAGAATGAGACAGGTATAAGAATAAATTGCCCTATCCGATACTCAAGATAGATGCTAACGCAAGGGAAATCCTTTACGGTGCGTCCCTAATATCCTTGCAAGTAGATCGTTTGACAAACCAATTGCTCTATCCCAGCTATTTTGGCCTGTTTATTAAAAAAAGTATCAATAGAAATACTTACACTAAAATCATGGTATATCTAGGAATGTTTCATGTTGTAGTCAGGGTTTGACATTCTTATAAATAGAAGAGTATCCTCATGCCTGGAATACCTTTAATTGGGATAACACTTGGCGGACGCTACTACGTTGCTGACAAACTAGGAGAGGGTGGTATAGGTGAGACATATATAGCTATAGATCGGGGTCAACCAGGCAACTATCAATGCGTTATTAAACGACTCAAACCTCAAAGCACTAATCAGTCTACTATGAGGTGGTTACAGCAGTCGTTTGAGCGGGAAGCAACAACGCTCCAAAAACTTGGAACAAACGACCAAATTCCTAGGCTTTTAGCTTTTTTTGAAGAGAACCAAGAATTTTTTCTAGTTCAAGAATTTATTGACGGCAATAATCTTCGTTCAGAGTTGAGTCCTGGTAGACAATGGCATGAAACTCAAGTCATTTTCTTGTTGCGGGATATTCTAGAAGTCCTACAATTTGTCCATCACCAGAAAGTCATTCACCGTGATTTAAAACCTGAGAATTTAATCAGACGCAGATCAGATCAGAAAATTGTGCTAATTGACTTTGGCGCTGTTAAAGAAGTCAGTACTCAAGTTTTTAACACTCAAGGACAGGTAGTTTCAACAACTTTTGTTATTGGTACACCAGGATATATGCCTGCAGAACAGCTACGGCAAAACCCGATGCTATGTAGCGATATTTATGCTGTAGGAATGATTGCGCTTGAAGCTCTCACAGGTATAGAACCCAAAGAACTTTTAGACTCTTATACTGGGAACGTTATCTGGCGAAATCGGGTATATGTCAGGAATGATTTAGCAAATGTTTTAGACATGATGGTGCATTACCATCCCAACCAACGCTATCAATCAGCATCACAAGCATTACTAGCAGTCCAAGAACTGACGAAAACTTTATACAATGTACCTCCCTCATCGACAACACCGTTAATCAAATATGCAGGATTCTGGAGAAGGCTTGCAGCAGATTTTATAGATAAAACTATTTTAATTGTCTGTAGTTTATTTTTAGAATTTATTCAATTCGGTGCGCCTGATAGTAAGAATGAAGCAGAGTTCTGGGGTAGAATTATAGCTTACTATGTACTACTAGGCTTTCTCTATTGTCCTGTGATGGAAAGCTCCCGCTACCAGGGAACTTTGGGGAAGATGGTGCTAGGAATTATTGTTACTGACATGAATGGAAATAAGGTTTCTTGGGAACAAGCTGTTAAAAGATATATTAGCAAACTGCTTTCTTACATAACTATTTTCATTGGGTTCTTTATAGGAGGGTTTACGAATAGAAGACAAACCCTTCATGACAAAGTATCTAGATGCTTAGTAATTAGAAAGGATTGATATGGTCACAACAGCTAAATCGACTAAATATGCAAATTTTTTCAAAAGATTTGTCGCTATTTTAATTGATGGGATTGTTCTGATAATCTTTGACTTCGTTGCCTTTGGACGACCTAATGAAACTGTGAATTCTCAGGCAGCAGTTGTGTACAACATCCTGATCATTATATGTAACTGGCTTTACTTCGCTATAATGGAAAGCTCTCGTTTGCAATCAACTCTAGGGAAAAGTTTGCTAGGGATTACTGTCACCAATACTCATGGCAATCGAATTTCTTTTGGTCAAGCTACAGCTAGATATTTTGCTAAGGTACTCTGGTTCTTAATTTTTATAGTAGGTGTCTTAATAGCAGTTATAGGACAAAGTACAGGAGGAGAAGGTTCTCCTTACTTAATTGTAGGTGGATTGCTGATTATTATTTCCTTTCTAACTTTGATCGTCGGCTATATAATGGCATTGTTTACACCAGAAAAGCAAGCACTTCATGATATTATTGCTAGATGTTTGGTTATCGATGAGAAGGGACCATCCGCAACAATTCCTTCGAAACCTCTAATTGTTGTAGCAGTATTGGCGGTTTTATTAGGCAGAGGAATTTTGCCACAGATTATTCCTCAACGCATTTCTGAGAATTCGCCTCTGGGAATTTCAACCGAAATCTCTTCGCCTTCACCAACAACTTCTCCAGAATCCACATCATCGCCAGCACCGGGGGTAGGGGTTGGATCAATTCCACCTCAAGTTCTCAGTCGTCTCCAAGGACTTACACTCAATAATATTCAAATCACTAATATCGCTACTCCTCGCACATACAAAATTTGTGGAGCTCCGCTACAACTTTTAGCACCGAATAATAACGAGCAGCTTAACCTAGATTGGAAATTAGACTGGACTCACGGTGGAAGCGCTTATGTTGCAAGACTAAAAATGCAGGGATCTTCAGGAAAAATGAGAACCTTATATCCCAATGGTCAAGGCGGTTTAAACACTGTAGATGAAACAATGCAACTATACACTTCTGCCAGAGGATTGGTTTTGCTAGGCTTCAATCCTATTGATGTAGATACACAGCAATCATCCCAAACATACAGTCCTGATAATTTGATTATTAGACAGGAACTTGATAGTTCAACTACAATAATCAACTGTGATGATAACAGAAATAGCTCATCTGTGATTTTCACACCTTTTGGTAATACTCAGTAAATGCACTAAAGTACAACTACGAACCAGGGATAATTTATACCTGGCTAAGACCAGATAATCAATTCACCGCTTTCAGCACCTGCTGCTAGTAGATTACCTTGGGGATGCCAAGCTAAGCAAGAAAAACCAGATGATGCACCTGTTAGTATTTGGGATACTTCCTGTGCGTCGTTCCAAAGACAAATCCAGCCATCAGTACCAGCAGAAGCAAGAAGAAAGCTGTTTGGTGCAAAGGCGATCGCATTAACAATATCAAGATGATTAGTTAACACTCTGGCTTCCCAGCCTAAAGAGTTATCAGCCTGCTTCTCCCAAACCACGATACCGTCAACACTACAGCTAGCGATTAAAGGCGCACCTTGTTCGGTTGTAGGTTCAGACCATGAGAGTTGGCGAATTTTCCCAGGAAAGCCTTGCATAACCCAAGGTTCAGGGTTATTCCATTCGATAACAGCGAGGGTTTGATCGAAATTACCCGCAGCCAGAAATTTACCGTTACCAGACCACGCGATCGCTAAACTGGCTGAAGGGATATGTACAATATATGGATCATCATTCCAGTCTTGACAATTCCATATTTTAACCCCGTGATAACCCCCAATAGCAAGATACTCTCCATCACAACGCCAATCGATCCCAAAAACTGAAGAGGACTCGAAATTTAGCGTAACAACAATCTCACTCTTTTGAGCATCCCATACTTGGACATAACGCCCTAGACCCAAAGCTAGCAGATCACTATTAGGACTCCACGCAAGCTTATCCACCCAAGCTGGAGAATTTTCTAAAGTGGTAATTAATTCACCTTCTTGCCAAATTCTCACTCGTCCATCTTGTCCCCCAACAGCTAAAAACTTTCCATTGTGGGAAAAAGCAACACAATCAACTGATTGACCGTCACCAGTGTGCAAAGTTGCTAATTTACCATTTTCCCACAGCACAACTTCCCCAGCCGCAGAAGTTGCAGCTAGAGTTTTACCTGTTGGAGACCAAGCGATCGCCGTCAGATAATCTGAAAGCGATCCCAAATATTGTTGTTCAAATTCCTTCATGAGCATGCATATTAATTAAGATGCTATACAAGCACGAAAATCTTGTCTGAGTTTTGCTTCATCCAAGTTACGACCAATAAAGACTAGTTCATTTTTAGGAGTTTCATTTTCCTTCCAAGGGCGATCAGGTTTACCGTCAAATATCATATGCACTCCTTGGAACACAAACCGGTTTTCTTCGCCAGCAAGGTTCAAAATCCCTTTCATGCGAAAAATATCTGTTCCCTGAGTACGTAGCAACTCTGCTAACCAAGCGTGTAATTTTTCTCGATCCACTGCGCCTTGTTCTACTAAAGCCACAGAATACACACTCTCATCATGTTGATGTGCATCTTCCCCTAGAAACTCAGGATCAATTTCTAAAGCGCGATCTAGGTTAAAGGCTTTCAACCCTAACACAGTATCTATTGATAGTTCACAATTCTGGGTACGGTAAATCTTAGCCATCACATTCATCGACCGAATCCGCTGTTCTAGCTCATCAAGCTGTTCTGGTTTTACTAAATCGGTCTTATTAAGTAAAATCACATCAGCAAAAGCAATCTGCTCTTGTGCTTCATCTGCATCCCAGTGTTGCCAGATGTGCTTTGTGTCTACAACTGTCACCACAGCATCAAGTTCTAACTTGTCCCGCATATCTTCATCAACAAAGAAAGTCTGAATGACTGGCGCGGGGTCAGCAAGTCCAGTGGTTTCAATGACTAAATGATCAAATTTATCTCGGCGTTTCATTAAATTGCCGATAATACGAATTAAATCCCCACGAACAGTACAGCAGATGCAGCCGTTGTTCATTTCAAATATTTCTTCGTCTGTATTGATAATGAGTTGATTATCAATCCCTACCTCACCAAACTCATTGACTATCACAGCCACTTTTTTACCGTGTTCGTAGGTAAGGATGCGATTCAGAAGTGTAGTTTTCCCTGCTCCCAAATAACCAGTTAGAACGGTAACGGGAACTGAATCAAACGCTGCATCAGCTAGCATAGGCTAAACGCTTCTTCTTTTTACATTTATATAATGGTTCTCGCCTATGATAAATACTTTTTAAATTTTTGTGTGGAGAAAAGCTTACTTAGAAAGTTAAATAATAAGCAAGATTTGTCAGTATAAATAATCAATCATGATCTATCATGCTTTTTGATATCAGAATTCCTTATATGAGTGGAAAATCAAGGAAAAAACTGATAGTGGCTCTTGCGTTACATTCCACCCCGTAGTAATATCAAAGAATTCTCCAGGGAAATTACGAGTTCCCCTGGAGAAAAAAATAAATCAAAAAAATTATTACTGGAGTAATAATAGCATGACCCCAGCATTTTTTACCATAGCTTTTTTTGAAAATCTTGAAAATTCTCTCAAAGAATTAACCCAGCAGCTTCAAGATCCAGACTTGACGATGCAAGACCGCATCAAAATAATAAAAAAAATACAAGAAATTTCCACAAAATTATTATTGCAAGCTGGACAGTACTTGGAAGAAGTCAAAAAACAGACAAAAAGAAAATTTACCAAGGTACTGGCTCAAGGAGGAATTTTAAGGAAAGAAGCAGATATCCTAATAAAAGCTTCATCTGTAGCTGATCAGCTTCTACCAGAGACTAGTGCAGAAATAGGCATCAATAATTTGTTGGAACTCGCGAAGCCAGCTAACCGGATAGCTTTGGAAGAGATCAAATCTATCCCTGATGTAACTCAGTTAGAAGTCCCAATAATTATTAAGAATTGTAAACCATCAAAACCCAAGACTAAATCAAAAGATCCCATCAAGTGGGAAAAAGATACTTTTGGTTTTCGTGAACTGGTAGCAAGGATACAGGATGGCGATATTGCTAGATCATTCGAGCAAATGTATAAACAATCAGGCTTACCCCTAACCTTGTTTGTTGGTGAGCTATTGAAAAATTCAGGACAAGATCAGACATCTGTAGTTGATCCGGATGTGACAGTAAAGCGATCGCCTAAATCTGAATTAAAAGTTTGGTCGCCCGCGATATATACAGGACACGATCAGCAGAAGTGGACAGGGGAAAAAGTCATAATTCGTGAAATCCTGTTAGAGAATTTGGTAAGGGTTGGAGTGTTCGGGAGAAACGTCAGTTTTGTCTGTAATATCTCAGACTTAGAAATGGGTACAGGCTGAAAAATATTCTTGACAGTTGATGTTTCCTTAGATTGGATAAGTTTTATAGCGCTAAATATAGCACCGCAGTTGGTTTCGACTTCGCTCAACCAACTCAGAGATCGTGAGTTGAGCGAAGTCGAAACTCGTCAACACAGGTATTTTCTTTATCGCAAATCACCTTAAGATACCAAAAATCCTTGAATTGCTCCGACTATAGCTTCTGGGTACTCTTCATGCATTCCTAGCGAACCAGGAAGAATTGCTTTTTGCACTCCTGGTAAAGCTGCTAAAGCGTCCATATCAGCACGAGATTTTGGTGGAGAGGATTCTCCAATAACTACCATTAAAGGTACAGATAAACTTCGAGCAAGCGCCAGAAAATCAGCTTGATTTTTTACAGCGTCAAGGTTACCAGTCACGAAAGCAGCGGGAGCAAATCTTGCTCCTGGTTGTTGAGTATTTTGCCATTTATACTCGATGAAGCTAGGTGTGAGTTTAGCACCATCTACGTAGACGTGGCTACGGTACATGAAACTTAAGAAAGATGGTGCTGTGTTGAGTTTATAGAGAAGTTGACCAGGAATAGGCGATCGCACTAAGTCTCTCACGACCCCAGCAATCTGCTCATTTACTCCCATCGTTGGTAGAGGACCGCGCCAAGTTGGTGCTACCAATACAATACGAGAAAACAGGTGAGGTTTTTCTTTAGCTAATTGCAAAACGTAAGCCGCACTATGACCAGCAGCAACGACTGCTACCGGAGTCTTAAATACTGATGCGACAAACTTTTCAAGAAACTCGTGATATAGTGCAGGTCTATATTGTACAGGCAAACGAGAAGACTCACCAAATCCAGGCCAATCCACTGCTACAATCTGAAAGTTCGGAGATAGTAGCTTACCTATTTCGCCCATTTCTGTACGCATAGAAACAGTGCTGAAAGCAGGAAGCAGTAGCAGTGGTGAACCTTCGCCTAAAGTCTCATAAACAACACGAACTTGCTGGTTTTCAAAGACAAAGATGTACTCTTGAACGACTCCACCAATATCGGTTGTGTTTGATACAGAAAATAAATTGGTTGACATCAGAGATTGCAGCTCGCTAATTGCCAGTTTACTATTAACAGTTATCAGTGATCACTCAACAGTCAAACTGATAACTGATAACTGATAACTTTTCACTGACTACACTCCAGCGCTTTCTTTTGCATGGTTTGGAAAATATTGTAAAATCCATTAGCACGGGAAGGCGTCAGGCTAACATTTAAACCAGTTTCTTGAATAAAATCTGGAGTTAACTGCACAACTTCCTTAGGCGTTAGTCCATTTAACCCTTCCACCAAAAGCCCTACTAATCCTTTGGTCAATTGAGAATCAGAATCGCCGTGAAACACAACCTTACCATCTTCCAAAGCAGCAGTAATATAAACTTGGGAGACACAGCCAGCAACCTTGTTTTCTGGTATTTTATCCGATTCTGGAAACTCTTTGAGCCGTTGACCGTACCAAATTAGCTGTTCATAACGTCGCTTAGGGTCAGAAGCCCGTTGGAAGCGTCCGACAATTTTGGCAAGGTTTGGGGGCAAAGAATCTATAATAGAGGACATAAAAGAGGCGGAACATAATCGCTATCTCTTTGAGTGTAAATTATCTTGAAGCTTCTGTGGGGTCGTTGCTGAAGCCGAAGGTACTGCTAAGCAGACCGCATTTAAATTTTCGCGATCGCCCTTTCAGTAGTAACTACAGCAAGTATAGCAATAAAAACTCCTAGAAAAAGGATAAAATCCCTTTGAGCTATTTTATGCACTTGGGTCGTAGGGATATAAACAACCTTTGCTCCGATAACTGTATTAAGTTCCCAACCAAACCCTTGATTAGCGACATATTTGCCCTGCTTATAGAGAAGTTGTAATGATTGAGGTGCTTTCTCTAAAGTCGAGTGACAACTCAAACAAGCCTTATTAGTAATTTTGATGGGACGAGATGTATAGAAATAGTTCTTCCCACTTATATTTACATATCCTTGCTCGACGTTCTGACCCCCTCGTTGATCTTGATTTTTTAGTGTCTCAATAATTTTGACTTCCCCAGGCGTAGCTTTATGGCTGGGATTAGTCGGATTAATCATCGCAGATCTATAAAGGTAATCTCTGTAATTGTCTTTATAAACACTGGCAAATATATCAAATACTTGATTTGTTGCGAACTCTGGAATTGATTCCTTCAAAAATTTTTGTTCTGATTGTGTTTTTAATAAAGGTGTAATGCGATCACTGTTATACTTGCGTACTGAGTCCATCGCTGAGAGGTTGTTTTAAAAGTGGTTGACTGTGATTTTCATCACATTTTTACCCCCCTTAATCCCCCCTTGGAAAGGGGGGAAACAAAGAAAATCTAGTTCCCTCCCCTTTCCAAGGGGAGGGTTAGGGTGGGGTAAACAAATATTTGATACACTACTACAAACTTTTCAAACATCCTCTGAGATAATTATATTTGCTTGGGTATTCAGCTGATACTCAGCATTCAAATAAACGGTGTAACAAACCATACTAAAAGCAATAATTACCCCCCCAACAAAAATTATTTTTATAGCTTTGTAAGTGTTCCTTATTTCGGATTTTGTAGGCTCAATTTGCGTTGCAAAATGTTCCAGTAACATCCGATGGACGAAGATGTAACCGCCTCCAACTTTTCGCAAAAAAATGCGCTCATTACCATAGTCAAGGAAGCGCGCATAGTTCCAAGGGATACAACCACTGCACCAGAGGAGAAGACGTAGAATTAAGTGTTTAAAACCGACAAATCCTATCCCCTGAGACGACAATAAGGCAGCGCCGTAGCCAAACATAATCCCATTTGCTATCCCAAAAACAATGCTGTTAACTTTAGCTTCAGGTAGCAAAATATATCGAGTCTGAATCAGCCATAAAACTATTCCAGAAAAAAGACCAATCATTGTACTTATTTTAATAGTAGTTCGGACTGATTTCCAGATGCCCTGGTTAAGTCTGGTTGTTTTATCTATTTCAGTCTGTTTTTCCCAGCTTATAATCAGCCAAAGGAGAAACCCAAAAATCAGTCCAAAAATCGGCCCATTTGTAACCGAAAGTATTAGTACAAAAATTAGCGCAAATCCAAAATTCTTCATGGCTTTTTCCCAAGACCATTCTAGGGTGTCAGCTGGTTCAATATCTTTGCTGAAAAATTGATAAATGAGCACACCACATAGAGCATAAAAGAAGCCATAGGTCAGTCCAAATTTTTGACCTAAAACCAGCCAAAACACCAATCCAAAAAGGAGTCCAATGGTTAACCCGTTAGCTAAGCGAGCCACTGTCCCACTAAGAGATCTAATAATTACCCCCCCCAATAAGCTATAAAATAGCCCAGCTATTACACCTCCCATCAGCCCTTCAAATAGACCTTGGTTCCCTTTAAATACACTAGATAGTGGTCCAACATGAAAGACAGCTGCACTCAGTCCCACAGTCAAACAAACACCGATTGAATAGATCAACCGGTGAGAATCTTTTTGTAACCAATTAGGCTGTATTTTCTCAATTAGAAAGACAGATTGAGATGCGATCTGCATCCGTTGCGCCAGCCAACTTAGCCATTGTATTGTCTGCTCGTTTGAGTATTTTTGATTAATACCCTTTCGCTTGAACATCCGCTCAATATAAGCATTTAATAGGTGTTGACGGCGTACCTCTAACGAGCCTGTTTGAGGTAGTTCTTCCACCTTTTTGCCTTGATAAGCCAGAGTCATGATACTAAGGGTTAGCGGAGATTTCGCTAACTCTTGCAGTGTAGTATCTTCGCTCAGCAAAGTTTTGACTGCTTGTAGTGGTTCACCAGCTGCGTCCAAATATTGGTTAACCTGCTCAGGGGTTAGAGAACGGATGTAGATCGCGCCTCGTAATCGCAGACGGTTAGAAAGAACTTCATAATCTGCAATACGACTACAGACCACCATCTCAGTCTGACCATGATCTTGCACAAATTGGTTGATAGATTCGACACAAGCTTCCCGTAGAATCGTTAGTACTGATGTGCATAAGCGTTAAAAGTTACAAATACAGCACTTTTCGGATAAATGAGGCACACCAACAGTCTGAGGGCAAACGCCGTACCCTGCACCGAACCCCTAAAGGGGAACGCGCCTACCAATGTACCTCACGCACCGGCAAAATGCTGTATTTATTTTTTCAAGATTCCAAATGTACAAAAGTTATATTCTTATAAGCGGAAGTAAAACTAACTTTGGTCGCGATCGCCCTTGTAGGACAGCAACTCTCTGTTCATTTAACCTTCACAATTCTTCAAACTGGGGAACCCGGATGTCAGCCGCCTCAAATCGGGAAACCCGATACTCGCTGCTAAGAGCTCCCTGCTCCCTCTTTTACCTATGAAGTTTTGACAAAAAAGATTAACTATTAATGCAAATCTGATCCGTGGGTTAGGGTTTTTTGGTAAGAAATTGACATGATCCTTTTCGATTATTAACAAATTTTGAGGAGAAAGCTCAGTTGTTAACATCTACTCTACTCGCAGCAGCGACAACATCTCTGGAATGGAGCCCAACCGTTGGGATAATTATGATTGTTGCCAACATCATTGCTATTGTTTTGGGCAAAGCTACCATCAAGTACCCTAGTGTAGGTCCAGAATTGCCTTCCCCCAATCTTTTTGGTGGTTTCGGGTTACCCGCTCTATTGGCAACTACGGCTTTTGGTCACATTTTAGGAGCAGGAACTATCCTAGGGTTACATAACTTAGGTAGATTCTAAGCTGTCACTTTACGACTCATGCCATTTCGCTTCTAGGCTCAAATCAATAGACAGCAAGGTACAGGGAGCAGAGGAAGGATTACTCGATGACTCGAAGCTCCCTGTTCCTTACTTAAAAAAGTTTTATAAAAAAGAATACAGCAGTCAGGAGCCAGGAGTCAGAATTAAGTTGTTGGTTAAAACCTCGTTCCTTGTGGACGAGATAGGGGTTAAGACTTTTCTTAAAACACCATCCCTTTATGGATGGTGCATTCTGGCTCCTGAATTCTGACTCCTGACTCCTTTTTATAAAAATTCAAGATTCTTAATTTTATACTTTTTATTTTTATTTTATCTTTGTGAGTGATTGTTAATAAATATCAAATAAAATAGTCACTTGTTATGGGTATAAATTCTGCGAAGTTTTTGTGTGTATTTTCTACTACCATTACTCTTGCTGCGCTCCTACCAGGAACTGCTACAGGACAGTTATCCTTACCTGGAAGTAATCCTGAGCCTGATTCTGCTCCCAGCCCTCCACCAGCACCCGCTTCAACTAAACCAACAACAATCCAGTTAAACAAGCTGCCTGTTGAACAACGTGCAGTCATTCAATCTCTAATGAGAGAAAGAACTCAACAGATTATTTCTGTCTTAGACGAAAATCAAAAATCCAAATTTTATGAAGGATTACGTAAACGTCGTAAGCTAAGCAAAGCCCTTGAGGATGTCACTTTGAGTCCTGAACAGCAAAGTCGTATTAGTGCAATCATTAGCCAATACAACGACAAAATAAATGCTGTTGCAACAGGACAACCAACACAACCAACACAATCGACTCAACAAATTATACCAAGCCCATAAGTAAAAAAGCAGGGGAGCAGAGGAGAGAAATCATCCACTAGGTATGGTGCTTTGAACCATTACTTTTTCGGAAAGAAATAATACCGAGTCTATAAGTAAAGTAAATGCAAGAGGTTGTAGTTGTGCAAAGAGTGCTATAATCGGCTGCTTGTGCTGACCTAAATTTATGCAAATAAAGTCAACAACAAAAGCTTGGGCAGGTGCATTTGGCTATACCCTTGGATCTGGAGATCGCTCACAAAAAATTACCCGACCTCCTAAAGAATTTCTCCCCACTCAACTACAAATCCTTTCAGGTCAAATTCCTGAAGGTTTGCGCGGTACTCTTTACCGCAATGGATCTGCACGACTAGAGCGTGGTGGTATTTATGTAGGACATTGGTTTGATGGAGATGGAGCAATCCTTGCTGTCCATTTCACCGATGGAGGTGCAACAGGATTATACCGTTTTGTTCAAACTAAAGGGTATCAAGAGGAAGCTGCAGCAGGTAAACTGCTGTATGGCAATTATGGGATGACTGCGCCAGGAGCAATTTGGAATCAATGGCGTAGACCAGTAAAAAATGCTGCAAATACTTCAGTACTAGCGCTACCAGATAAACTTTTGGCATTGTGGGAAGGAGATAAACCTTACGCACTGGATTTGCAAAATCTGGAAACTCTTGGTCAAGATGATTTAGAAGGCTTAACAGATGGCTTGGCTTATTCCGCACACTACAAGCAGGATCCACAAACAGGAGAGATTTTTAACTTTGGCATTACCATAGGAGTAAAACCCACGCTCAATATTTACAAAAGCGATCGCACAGGCAAGATTGTACAAAAAACAGTACATCAAATAGAAGGTATGCCAGCATTGCATGATTTTGTTTTTGCAGGACAGTATCTTGTATTTTTCATTCCTCCTGTTCGTTTAAACCTCTTACCTGCTTTATTTGGATTTAGTACTATTAGTGATGCTTGGCAATGGCAACCTAATTTAGGAACACAGGTTTTAGTCATTGACCGTGAAACTCTTGAAATTGTGAGTCGTGGTGAAACAGAACCTTGGTTTCAGTGGCATTTTGGTAATGGTTATGTTGATGCTAACGGTTCTATAATTGCGGATATTGCTCGCTATGAAGATTTTCAGACAAATCAATATCTTAAGGAAGTGGCTACAGGTCAAACTCACACTCCAGGAAAGAGTACATTCTGGCGATCGCACCTCGATCCGCAAACTGGCAAAGTCACCGCAAATGAGCAAGTTTTAGACCGATATTGCGAATTTCCCAGTGTACCACCCCAAAATGTTGGGCAATTATCCCCTCATACTTATCTTTCTATCTTCCGTCAAGGAACAGATATTAGCCAAGAATTATTAAATGCGATCGCACGTTTCGACCACACAACCGATACCCTCACCGAAGCCGACTTAGGAGAAAACCGCTACCCTTCAGAACCGATTTATGCTCCAGATCGCCAAAACCCCAACCAAGGCTGGGTGATAACAGTAGTGTACGACGGCAACTCTCATAGTAGCGAAGTTTGGGTATTTGAGAGCAATCGCTTAAACGAAGAACCTGTGTGTAGACTAGGATTACCCAGTGTCATTCCTCATAGCTTCCACGGCACTTGGAAACCGGCTTAGTAAACGATCCAATGTAGGTGTGTCCTATGCAAGTCCAAAAACAACGTTACTATTCTCCTGAAGAATATCTTGCCTTAGAGGTTCTTGCAGAAAATCGTAATGAGTATATAGATGGTCACATCTTACCTATGACAGGCGGAACCCCTAATCACAATCAAATTGCTGGTAACTTTTATGCAGCGCTGAATTTTGCCCTCAAGCGTCAACCATACCGAGTATTCGTTACAGATCAACGTCTATGGATTCCTCGAAAACGAATTCATACGTATCCTGATGTCATGGTTGTAGCAGGTTCATTGGAATTTTCTGAAAATCGCCGCGATACAATCACCAATCCCTTGATGCTCGCTGAAGTGTTATCAAAATCCACCAGAAGTTATGATATTGACCAGAAATTTGCTGCTTATCGCACCATACCCAGTTTTCAAGAGTACATTCTTATCGATCAATACACAGTTCATGTAGAACAATATTTCAGGACAAACGATCAAAAATGGATCTTCTGCGAGTACGAAGATGAGAATAAGCTTTTAGCTCTAGCCTCTGTTCAGTTTCAAATTTCTCTATCAGATATCTACGACAAAGTTGACTTTGAGATGGTAGATACTAATGAAGCACTCTAAAATAATAGAGTAGCATCATTTTAGACTCTGGACTAATTTAGCAAATTCCATGACCACTTCGCGCCAACGATATCATATTACTACCTTCGGTTGCCAGATGAACAAAGCCGACTCAGAGCGTATGGCTGGCATATTAGAAGACATGGGCTTTGAATGGTCAGAAGACCCAAATGATGCCAGTGTAATTCTCTATAACACTTGCACGATCCGAGATAATGCTGAACAAAAGGTATATTCTTACTTAGGTAGACAAGCAAAACGCAAGCACGAAAATCCAGACCTTACCTTAGTTGTTGCTGGCTGTGTTGCCCAACAAGAGGGAGAAGCACTGTTGCGGCGTGTGCCCGAATTAGATTTGGTGATGGGGCCACAACACGCTAATCGCTTGCAAGATTTACTACAACAAGTTTTTGACGGTAATCAAGTTGTAGCAACCGAAGCGGTTCACATTGTAGAAGATATTACTAAGCCACGGCGAGATAGCACTGTTACAGCTTGGGTAAATGTGATTTATGGCTGTAATGAGCGGTGTACTTATTGCGTTGTACCGAATGTACGTGGTGTCGAGCAATCTCGTACACCAGAAGCAATTCGGGAAGAAATGGTGAAATTAGGTGAGCAGGGTTATAAAGAAGTCACCTTATTAGGTCAAAATATTGATGCCTATGGACGTGATTTGCCAGGAACTACACCAGAAGGACGTCATCTCCATACCCTGACAGATTTGCTTTATTACGTTCACGATGTACCAGGTGTAGAGCGGATTCGCTTTGCGACTAGTCATCCGCGTTATTTTACTGAACGTTTGATCAAAGCTTGTGCAGAACTACCCAAGGTGTGTGAACACTTCCATATACCTTTTCAATCCGGTGATAATGAAGTGTTAAAACGCATGTCACGGGGTTACACTCACGAAAAATATCGTCGCATTATTGATACTATTCGGCAATATATGCCAGATGCATCCATTAGCGCGGACGCGATCGTGGGTTTCCCAGGTGAAACAGAAGAACAGTTTGAAAAGACACTGAAATTAGTTGCTGATATTGGTTTTGACCAGTTGAACACAGCAGCATATTCCCCACGTCCAGGAACACCAGCCGCAGTCTGGGAAGAACAATTGAGCGAGGAAGTTAAAAGCGATCGCCTACAACGGTTAAATCATTTAGTTAGCATTAAAGCATCTGAGCGATCGCAGCGTTACATGGGACGAGTTGAAGAGGTTTTAGTAGAAGATCAAAATCCGAAAGATAAAACCCAGGTGATGGGACGTACACGGGGAAATCGTCTTACCTTCTTTACGGGTGATATTAATGAGCTCAAAGGCAAACTAGTTAAGGTAAGAGTAACTGAAGTGAGGGCTTTTAGTTTAACAGGGAATAGGGAATAGAAAGATTTAGAGCGAGAAATAGTATTTATTGCGTCCTTGTCTTAATTGTTTGCCAAATGTATTAACTCGGGGTTGAAATGCTATGCTGTAGCAGGCAAAGTTTCGACTGCTTTGGAATGCACGCTTTCTGTCGTGTAGATAGAGCGGCTTGAGTTCTTCAGGAAAAAGATAAGTATGACAGGTAAAAAAGTACTATTCTCTGTGTTTCTCTTGGCATTCATATCAAGCTGTTTGATATTTGTTTTCTTCGGCTACAACGCCATCTGGACATTTTGGAATGTACCTACTATGTCTCCACATTTTGCTGATACACGTGCAATAACAAGCGGTGCAGAAGCTCATGCTTTGGGTTATGACCCTTTGTATAACAATGTAAGAGATCCTTGGCAACGCCCTATGAATCTTACACATTTGTGGCAGATTCTTTTTTATTTTGGACTGAATCAAAGTCATACCACGCTTATTGGAAGCATATTTATAATTCTATTTTTCTTAAGCCCTTTCATCTTTATCAAAACACTCCCTACTTCCACAGCTTGTGTACTCTCTTTTGCTTTTATTTCACCAGCTGTTATGTTAGGAGTAGAACGAGCAACACCTGACCTTTTCTTATTCTTTCTTCTGGCTCTAGGATTGAGAATAGGCTATACTTCAACTATTGCCGAAACATTCTTTGTTCTATTTGCATCTTTTCTCAAACTTTTTCCTATTTTTGGTATATTTTTTCTTTTAAAAGAAAGTAAATTTAGATTCTGGGGTTTATTTACCCTAGCTTGTACTGTCTTTTTAATTTACATAATTTTCACATTCAATGATGTAAAACAGATGGTTCACGTAACTCCTAGAGGAACTGAATATTCTTATGGAGTTAATGTTTTTTGGATGCGATTAGAGGAATTGACTCAAAGCCCTCATTTAAAAAATATTAGTGTAATAATTCAATCTTTAGGAAAAAAACTATCATATTTGACGCTAATTACTATATTTATAGTGTCTGGATTATCGGTTTTTAGAAAAAGAGATATAAATTTACTAGAAAATGAACAGCATATTGATGCTTTTAGATTAGGAGCCGGGGTTTATATAGGTACTTTTATGTTCGGTAATAATTGGGATTACCGACTTATATTTTTAATTTTTACAATCCCGCAAATTGTTTCATGGATAAAGAAGAAAATCAACCCTTATTCTTTAATTTGTTGTTTCATATTGCCTGCAATAATCTTGTCTTTTTGGTATTTGATTGTCAAACAAATATTGGGTTCAAATTTGGCGTTTCTTATCGATCAATTTTCTAAATGGGTTGTCTTCTCAGGGTTAGTTTATTTATTGTTGGCTTCCCTTCCTAGCTGGTTGAGCAGTTATTTCTATCGCTTAATAGATATCAACAGAAGTAAGGTATCAGCTTAAATCAGCTTAACTTCTTTTACAATATCAATGTATAAAGATGACAATATTTATTACCTATGGATCATACTGCTGATGACCTGATGAAAAAGCTGTACAATGCTTTTAATCCTTTTGAACCGTTACCCGCCGGAGATAGACAATATGTGGATTGTCAAAAAGAACGGGGAGATGCGGATATTCTGCAAGAATTAGGGCTTCGGATGCAACGGGCAAATACAAAGACTTGTCTATTGTATTCTGGTCATCGGGGTTCAGGGAAATCTACGGAACTATTGAGGTTAAAGCAATATTTAGAAAATCGGCAATTTTATGTAGTGTATTTTGCTGCTGATGAAGAGGATATTCAGTCAGAAGACACTCAGTATACAGACATACTCCTTGCTTGTACTCGGCGATTGTTGAAAGATTTGCACATATTTGCTAAACCAGATCCAATTTTGAACTGGTTAAAAGAACGCTGGAAAGATTTAAAAGACTTAGCCCAAACTGAGATGGAGTTTGAGCGTATGGGAGTAGAATTGCAACTCGCTCAATTCGCCAAGCTAACAGCAAATTTAAGAAGCACTCCTAATTTACGTCAGGAAATTCGCAAAAAAATAGATCCCCACACTCTTACTCTAATTAAAGTGTTGAATGAATTTCTGGCAGATGCAAAAAAGAAACTCCCTGCTGGATACACTCAACTAGCCCTAATTGTCGATAATTTAGACCGTATGGTGTTAGTCAAAGAAGGAGATAGCACCAACTACGAGGAAGTTTTTTTTAACCGCAACGAACAGATCAAAGCTTTAGATTGCCATTTGATTTATACTGCGCCTATTTCTCTATTTTATTCCAAACGAGCCACAGATATTCGGGACATCTACGGGGAATGCCTTATTTTACCGATGATTATGGTGAAAACTCCGGAGGGAGAAATTTACCAACCTGGGCTGAAGAAAGTTAAAGAAGTCATTTCCAAGCGAATTCGGGAAATTGCACCGGAACTATCACTAGAAAAAGAGATTTTTGATAGTCCTAACACTTTAGAAAGACTTTGTTTGATGAGTGGAGGTCATGTCAGAAATTTGCTATTGTTAACTCAAGATGCTATTGGACGTACAAAGGAGTTACCAATTACAGAAACTGCGGTGCGACGAGCAATTACTGAAGCTAGAGATACCTATCGCCGTGCAGTGGAGAATAATCAATGGAGTCTATTAGCGGAGGTATCTCGTTCTAAACGCATTATCAACGATGATGAGTATCGTAGCTTAATGTATAATCGGTGTCTTTTAGAATACCGTTATTTAGATGACGATGGAGAAGTACAACGCTGGTATGATATTCATCCAGTCATTCAAGGAATCGCAGAATTTAAAGAAGCCGTAGCAAAACTTCCATGAACCCAAGTGCAGATAATTGGGATGAAGATTTACCCCCTGAACCAGAACAAGCATATCAAGACTTAGTTCGCGCACTGAAGCGGAAATCTGGATTTGGCTTGTTTTTTGTACAATGTACACCTGTGGAAGCGGAGAACTTAATTGTCAAACTTCCGCAGGATGTTCCGCAGAAGCATATAGCAGTTTTGCACCTGGTTGAGGCGATTGATAATCTATATGAGCGAGTGACTAAGTTTGTTAAAAACAAGCAAGTTGATATTTTATTAATCAAAGGTTTAGAATATTCTTTATATAAATATGAGAAAAGAACTTTTGGCGAAATCACCGAAAGTAAATTTAGTAATTTAACAAGTGTACCGCGTATTTTAAATCATCTGAATCAACAAAGAGAACGGTTTAGAGATGATCTACCGTTTTGCTTTGTTTTTATTTTGCGGTCATTCTCCATCAACTATTTTATCCATCGCGCCCCAGATTTTTTTGATTGGCGTTCTGGAGTATTTGAATTACCAACTACAACAGAATTAGTCGAACAGGAATCATCTCGTCTGATATTGGAAGGAGATTACGAGCAATATTTGAAACTTACCCAAGAACAAAAGATTGAGAAAGTATTGGAAATTCAAGACTTGTTGGCAGAAAAACACCAGACAGAAGATGGTAGTGTAAGGTTATTATTTGAGCTAGGAAATTTGCTGCTTACAGCAAAAGAATACGAAGCCGCGATCGCATCCTACGACAAAGCTGTTGAAATTAAACCAGACTACCACCAAGCTTGGTTCAACCGGGGGTTTGCGCTGGGTGAGTTAAGACGCAACGAAGAAGCGATCGCATCCTACGACAAAGCTGTTGAAATTAAACCAGACTACCACCAAGCTTGGAACAACCGGGGGTTTGCGCTGCGTCAGTTGGGACGCTACGAAGAAGCGATCGCATCCTACGACAAAGCTGTTGAAATTAAACCAGACTACCACGAAGCTTGGTTCAACCGGGGGTTTGCGCTGGGTGAGTTAAGACGCAACGAAGAAGCGATCGCATCCTACGACAAAGCTGTTGAAATTAAACCGGATGACCACCAAGCTTGGTTCAACCGGGGGATTGCGCTGCGTCAGTTAAGACGCTACGAAGAAGCGATCGCATCCTACGACAAAGCTGTTGAAATTAAACCGGATGACCACCAAGCTTGGTTCAACCGGGGGTTTGCGCTGGGTGAGTTAAGACGCAACGAAGAAGCGATCGCATCCTACGACAAAGCTGTTGAAATTAAACCGGATGACCACCAAGCTTGGAACAACCGGGGGTTTGCGCTGCGTCAGTTGGGACGCTACGAAGAAGCGATCGCATCCTACGACAAAGCTGTTGAAATTAAACCGGATGACCACCAAGCTTGGAACAACCGGGGGTTTGCGCTGGGTGAGTTAAGACGCAACGAAGAAGCGATCGCATCCTACGACAAAGCTGTTGAAATTAAACCGGATGACCACCAAGCTTGGTTCAACCGGGGGTTTGCGCTGCGTCAGTTGGGACGCTACGAAGAAGCGATCGCATCCTACGACAAAGCTGTTGAAATTAAACCAGACTACCACCAAGCTTGGTTCAACCGGGGGATTGCGCTGGGTGAGTTAAGACGCTACGAAGATGCGATCGCATCCTACGACAAAGCTGTTGAAATTAAACCAGACTACCACGAAGCTTGGTTCAACCGGGGGTTTGCGCTGGGTGAGTTAAGACGCTACGAAGAAGCGATCGCATCCTACGACAAAGCTGTTGAAATTAAACCAGACTACCACCAAGCTTGGTTCAACCGGGGGTTTGCGCTGGGTGAGTTAAGACGCAACGAAGAAGCGATCGCATCCTACGACAAAGCTGTTGAAATTAAACCAGACTACCACCAAGCTTGGAACAACCGGGGGATTGCGCTGGGTGAGTTAAGACGCAACGAAGATGCGATCTCATCCTACGACAAAGCTGTTGAAATTAAACCGGATGACCACCAAGCTTGGAACAACCGGGGGATTGCGCTGGGTGAGTTAAGACGCAACGAAGATGCGATCGCATCCTACGACAAAGCAGTTGAAATTAAACCGGATGACCACCAAGCTTGGAACAACCGGGGGATTGCGCTGCGTCAGTTAAGACGCTACGAAGATGCGATCGCATCCTACGACAAAGCTGTTGAAATTAAACCGGATGACCACCAAGCTTGGAACAACCGGGGGTTTGCGCTGGGTGAGTTAAGACGCTACGAAGATGCGATCTCATCCTACGACAAAGCTGTTGAAATTAAACCGGATGACCACCAAGCTTGGTTCAACCGGGGGTTTGCGCTGGGTGAGTTAAGACGCTACGAAGATGCGATCTCATCCTACGACAAAGCTGTTGAAATTAAACCAGACTACCACCAAGCTTGGTTCAACCGGGGGATTGCGCTGCGTCAGTTAAGACGCTACGAAGATGCGATCGCATCCTACGACAAAGCTGTTGAAATTAAACCAGACTACCACGAAGCTTGGTTCAACCGGGGGTTTGCGCTGGGTGAGTTAAGACGCTACGAAGAAGCGATCGCATCCTACGACAAAGCTGTTGAAATTAAACCGGATGACCACGAAGCTTGGTTCAACCGGGGGTTTGCGCTGGGTGAGTTAAGACGCTACGAAGAAGCGATCGCATCCTACGACAAAGCTGTTGAAATTAAACCAGACTACCACCAAGCTTGGTTCAACCGGGGGTTTGCGCTGGGTGAGTTAAGACGCAACGAAGAAGCGATCGCATCCTACGACAAAGCTG